>Ga0182735_1000037_pt1 | contig 220359 bp, 223 predicted proteins | sample eDN5th30CKraftMG_FD_128524 | JGI IMG/M metagenome (GOLD analysis project Ga0182735, IMG submission 128524) | Enriched Miracle-Growth compost microbial communities from Emeryville, California, USA - eDNA 5th pass 30_C Kraft MG (version 2) (version 2) ... | reverse complement strand
GCTGCCGGCATTGCCGTAGATCGCCGGCCCGGTGATGTTGGTGAAGCTCGAATTCTCGATATTCACCTTGGCCCAGCCGCCGCCCGACGTATCGATGACGATGCCGCGAATGCCGCCGGACACATTCACATTGTCGAGCGTGACATTGACGTTCTGGCCGCCGGTCACGATGCGGATCGCCGCACCGACACCTGTGCTGAAACCATTGAAGCTGACATTCTTCAGGGAGAGGGTTGCCGCTCCGCCCGGTGCAAACAGGACACCGCTCATATTGGCGGAATCCGGCGTCGAGAACGAGATGTTCTCCAATGTGAGCGAGCCCCCCGTTGCATGGTAGTTGGCGCCGGCGGGTCCATACCATGTGCGCGAAACGCTCAGATCCCTGACCGTGACATTCCTCGGAGCGGAATGGCTGTATTCAAGGAACGCGACACCGCTGGCCTGCCCGAAACCCTGCTGGTTCACCGCATTGGACGAGATCACGCCGCTGCCGAAGTGGCCCGGCGACAGATGGAATATCGTACCGTTGTCGCCGGCTACGCTGTAGGCGGACATGTAGTCCGCGCACGGCGCCGCTTGCGTACAGGCCGTGCCCGAGCCGCCGGCAGGTGAGTAGAAGGCCCTTTGCGCCTGCGCGCCGGTGGTCAAGGCTGCCGCGATTATGGCTGCTGCGAAAATCGATCTCATGGTAGATTCCTCGGGGTGGAAAGCCGGATTGTACGCTTTTCTTACGTAACGGCAAGTTGCCGCGCATGCCGATACATGCGCGTTTCCCGTCCATCCGGCCACCGCTTCCGGCTCGCCCTGTCGGCCTGAGAACACGCGGTCGCGCAAATGCCTCTTGCGTTGTCGTCCGCCTTGGCGTAATCGCCGCAGCGGGCCACCCCTCCCCAACGAGGGGCTTGCTATCTGGAAGGATAGGATATGACGACGACTCTCCCCATGCCGGCATTGCGCCCGGCCAATCCCCAATTCTCATCTGGTCCCTGTGCGAAGCGTCCCGGCTGGGCGCTCGATGCACTCGCTGATGCCGCGCTCGGCCGCTCGCATCGCGCCAAGCTCGGCAAGGCCAAGCTGCAACAGGCGATCGATCTGACCCGCGAAGTGCTGCAAGTGCCGGCCGACTGGCGCATCGGCATCGTGCCCGCTTCCGACACCGGCGCGGTCGAGATGGCGCTGTGGTCGCTGCTTGGCGAGCGCGGCGTCGACATGGTCGCCTGGGAAAGCTTCGGCGCCGGCTGGGTCACCGATGTGGTGAAGCAGCTTCGGCTGGACGATGTGCGCCGCATCGAGGCGCCTTACGGCGAACTGCCCGACCTCGGCCAGATCGATTTCGACCGCGACGTGGTCTTCACCTGGAACGGCACGACGTCCGGCGTGCGCGTGCCCAATGCCGATTTCATCCCGGCAAACCGTAAGGGCCTGACCATCTGCGACGCGACCTCGGCCGCATTCGCGCAGCGGCTCGACTTCGAGAAACTCGATGTCGTGACCTTCTCCTGGCAGAAGGTGCTGGGCGGCGAAGGCGGGCACGGCATGCTGATCCTGTCGCCGCGCGCCGTGGCGCGGCTGGAAAGCTACAAGCCGGCCTGGCCGCTGCCGAAAATCTTCCGCCTCACCTCGGGCGGCAAGCTGATCGAAGGCATCTTCAAGGGCGAGACCATCAACACGCCCTCCATGCTGGCGGTCGAGGACTATATCGACGCGCTCGACTGGGCCAAGGAGATCGGCGGGCTCGACGCGCTGATCGCCCGCGCCGACGCCAACTTCGCCGCGCTCGACGGCTTCGTGCAGAAATCGTCCTGGCTTGGGCATCTGGCCGTAAAGCCGGAAACGCGCTCCAACACCTCGGTTTGCCTGTCGATCGTCGATCCCGACATCACCGCGCTCGACACCGACGCGCAGGCCGCCTTTGCCAAGGGCCTTGCCTCCTTGCTGGAGAAGCAGGGCGCGGCGCTCGACATCGGCGCCTATCGCGACGCACCGCCCGGATTGCGGATCTGGTGCGGCGCCACCGTGGAGACCGCCGACATCGAGGCGCTGCTGCCATGGCTCGACTGGGCCTTTGCGACCCAGAAGGCCACGCTGAAGGCTGCTGCTTAGCTTCGGTCTGCTTTTGCGAAGCGGGGTCCGCAAGACAATCCCGCTTCCATCCACCCCAATCACTTATCCGGTCGCATCGCGACCGACCTCCCCTCGAGGGAGGCAGGACAATCGCAGAGGATTTTTCTCATGCCCCGCGTGCTCGTTTCCGACAAACTGTCCCCCACAGCCGTGCAGATTTTCAAGGATCGCGGCGTCGAGGTCGACTATCTGCCCGACCTCGGCAAGGACAAGGACGCGCTCCTTGCCGCCATTCCCCAATATGACGGCCTCGCCATCCGCTCCGCCACCAAGGCGACCGAGAAGCTGATCGCCGCCGCGACCAATTTGAAGGTCATCGGCCGCGCCGGCATCGGCGTCGACAATGTCGATATCCCGGCCGCCTCGCGGCGCGGTATCATCGTCATGAACACGCCTTTCGGCAATTCCATCACCACAGCCGAACATGCCATCGCGATGATGTTCGCCGTGGCGCGGCAGCTGCCGGAGGCCAACGCCTCCACCCATGCCGGCAAGTGGGAGAAGAACCGCTTCATGGGCGTCGAGATTACCGGCAAGACGCTGGGCGTCATCGGCTGCGGCAATATCGGCTCGATCGTCGCCACGCGCGGCGTCGGCCTGAAGATGCATGTTGTCGCCTATGACCCCTTCCTGTCGGAAGGCCGCGCGCAGGAGCTCGGCGTGGAGAAGGTGGAGCTCGACGAGCTCTATGCCCGCGCCGACTTCATCACGCTGCACACGCCGATGACGGACAAGACGAAGAACATGATCAACGCCCATGCCTTCGTGAAGATGAAGCCGGGCGTGCGCATCATCAATTGCGCCCGCGGCGGGCTGATCGTCGAAGCCGATCTCGTGACGGCGCTGAAGAGCGGCAAGGTTGCAGGCGCCGGCATCGACGTGTTCGAGACCGAGCCGGCGACCGACAGCCCCCTTTTCGGCATGGAAAACGTCGTCGCGACGCCGCATCTAGGTGCTTCGACCACCGAGGCGCAGGAGAATGTCGCGCTCCAGGTCGCCGAGCAGATGGCCGACTATCTAGTCAAGGGCGCGGTGACGAATGCGATCAACATGCCCTCCATCACGGCCGAGGAAGCGCCGCGCCTGAAGCCCTTCGTGAAGCTGGCCGAAGTGCTCGGCGCTTTCGTCGGCCAGGTCACCGAGGAGCCGATTCAGGCGGTGGAGATCCTGTTCGACGGCGCCACCGCGCAGATGAACACGCGCGCCCTCATCAGCGCCGCGCTTGCCGGCCTGATCCGCCCGCAGGTCTCCGACGTCAACATGGTGTCGGCGCCGGTCATGGTGAAGGAGCGCGGCATCATCGTCTCGGAGATCAAGCGCGACAAGTCTGGCGTGTTCGACGGCTATATCAAGCTTACCGTCACCACCGCCAGCCAGACCCGCTCGATCGCCGGCACCTGCTTCTCCGACGGCAAGCCGCGCTTCATCCAGATCAAGGGCATCAATCTCGATGCCGAGGTGGGCGAACACATGGTCTACACCACCAATGCCGACGCGCCGGGCATCATCGGCCTGCTCGGCACGGTGTGCGGCAAGAACAATGTCAACATCGCCAACTTCCAGCTCGGCCGCGACCGTCCGGGCGGCGATGCCATCGCGCTGCTCTATCTCGACGCGCCCTTCCCCGAAAAGGTGCTGGAGGAGGTCCGCGCTCATCCCACGATCGAATCCGCCAAGCCGTTGCGCTTCGACGTGGCGGCCTGACAAGCAAAAGCCCCGGCTGCACCGAAGCAGCCGGGGCTTTCCATGTTCCAGAGCGCGGCCGCTGCCGCGCTTTCTTTTTTGCTACATATGGATCGGCTTGGCGAAGGTCGCCAGCGCCGCTTCCTTCACCGCTTCCGACATGGTCGGATGCGCATGGCAGGTGCGGGCGAGGTCTTCGGACGAACCGCCGAACTCCATCAGCACCGCCGCCTCGTGGATCATCTCGCCGGCCCCATGGCCGAGGATGTGCACGCCGAGCACCCGGTCCGTCGCCTTGTCGGCCAGCACCTTGACGAAGCCGTCGGTATGCAGCGCGGCGCGCGCCCGGCCATTGGCCGAGAAGGGGAATTTGCCGGCCTTGTAGTCGATGCCGGCCTTCTTCAGCTCATCCTCCGTCTTGCCGACGGAAGCGACCTCGGGGCTGGTATAGACCACGCTCGGAATGACATCGTAGTTCACATGGCCGGCCTGGCCGGCGATGATCTCGGCCACCGCGACGCCCTCGTCCTCGGCCTTGTGCGCCAGCATCGGGCCGACCACCACGTCGCCGATGGCATAGATGCCGGCGACATTGGTGCGCAGGTGGTTGTCGGTCTTCACGCGGCCTCGCTCGTCCAGCTCGACGCCGGCCTCCTTGAGGCCAAGACCTTCGGTAAAGGGCTTGCGGCCCGTCGAGACGAGCACGACATCGGCTTCCAGCGTTTCGGCCTCGCCGCCCTTTGCAGGCTCGAAGGTCACGGTCGCGCCCTTCTTCGCCTTGGCGACGGCAGTGACCTTGGCACCCAGCCTGAAGGTCATGCCCTGCTTCTCCAGCATGCGCTGGAACTGCTTGGCGACCTCCGAATCCATGCCGCCGAGGATCGTGTCGAGATATTCGACCACGGTGACCTTGGCGCCGAGCCGCGCCCAGACGGAGCCGAGCTCAAGCCCGATCACGCCGCCGCCCACCACGACCAGATGCGCCGGCACCTTGGCGAGTTCCAGCGCACCGGTGGAGGAGACGACGACCTTCTCGTCGAAGGCCACTTCGACGCCGGGAATGCCGGCGACATCTGAACCGGTGGCGATGACGATGTTCTTCGTCTCGACGGTCTGCTCCTTGCCGCCCTCGCCGTTGATCGCGACCTTGCCTGCCGCCAGCACCTTGCCGGTGCCGCGGAAGGTGTCGATCTTGTTCTTCTTCATCAGGAAATCGAGGCCCTTGGTGTTCTGCTCGACCGTGCGCGTCTTGTGCGCCAGCATCTTCGTCAGGTCGAACTTGGGCGTGCCGACATCGATGCCAAGATCGGCAAAGGAATGCTGCGCCTCAAGCAGCATCTCGGAGGCATGCAGCAGCGCCTTGGACGGAATGCAGCCGACATTGACGCAGGTGCCGCCAAAGGTGGTGCGCTTTTCCACGATGGCGGTCTTCAGCCCGAGCTGGGCGGCCTTGATGGCGCACACATAGCCGCCGGGGCCGGCACCGATGACGACGACGTCGTAGCTGGACATGAAAGAAACTCCTGCAGGTCGGACGGTTAGATGGCGAGCCGCCACATGATGATGAGAATGCCGAGCGTGGCAAGGCTCCAGATGGCGGAGCGCAGATAGGGAATGCCCGCCAGATACAGCGGGAGATAGGCCAGGCGGGCCCAGAAATAAAGGGCTGCGCCGAAGCCGCTCCACCAGTCGGCCTTGCCGGTCACATGGACGGCGAGGGCCATTGCGGCAAAGAGCGGAAAGGTCTCCAGATAGTTGCGGAAGGCGCGCTCGGCGCGGCCGGCAATGCCGGTCGCTACCCTGTTCTCGTCACGCGCGCTGGCATTGTAGACCGAGCCGAACTGGCGCGTCAGGCTGATCGCCTGGGCGCAGAGATGAACGAGCAGCAGCAGACTGGCGAGCAGCAGATAGGCGATCTCGGTGGAAAGGCCGTGAAACATGGCGCTCACTCCTGGCATCCCGAAAGCTGGAAAATGTCGTCTGGAAGCAGGTCCGGCTGGCGCTCCGCCAAGGCGGGCGCGGCCTGAACCTGATAGGAAAGGCCGGCAAGTATCAGATGCGTGGCCGCCGGTTCGCCTTCGCGTGGCAGGTAGCCTGCCGTCCCATCCTCGCGCATGGCATAGACCGGCCCTTCCCAGACCGTGCACTGCCGCAATTCCTCGCCGGTCACGTCGCCCTCGGGGCAGTCGAGCGTGACGACGCCCCAGGATTGCGACGGCGCTTCGGTCCACATGACGACGCCGTCGAGCACCGGCCCGTTTTTGAGCGGAAGCCGGAAGACATTGGTGATGGCGGCGCCTTCGCCCGCCGGGCGGAAATCGATGCCGGCCGCGTCCGCCAGGTCACGATAGACGGCAAGCTCGCTCGGACAGGCCGCAAGGGCTGCCTGCACGGGTATGAGCGTGGCCAGCATGGCAGAAAGGACAAGGCGGACGCTCATCCGGGCGGACACAGTGCGGCGTTGAAACCCCAGACATGGCCATGAGGATCGGCGAGCTTCGCATAGCGCGCGCCCCAGAACATGTCTTCCGGGGCGCAGATCGACGTCGCGCCTGCCTCGATGGCCCGTGCAAAGGCGGCATCGACAGCCGCCGGGCTTTCCACATTGATGCTGATCGTCAGCCCGGCGCCACCGCGCGTCGACGGCGCGAGCACGTCAGACATGAACTCCGGGAACTCGTCGTGCAGCATGACCTCCGAACCGAACATTGCCAGATTGGCATGCAGCACCCGCACACCGTCCTCGGCCATCTGCTCATAGGTCTCGACCGCGCCGAAGGCCCGCTCATACCAGGCGATCGCCGCCTTGCCGCCCTTGACGCAGAGATGAACCTGGATCGGCGGAATATTGGGTTCAAAGGCCATGGCGGCAGCTCTCCGGCCGGTTTCCGTCAGGCGCCTATCTTTCAGCAGGCAGGCGTCGCTGACAAGGTGCGGATCGATCCGCACCGGCCAGGCGGAGCCACGCGAACATCCCGCCCGCATGGCCCGCCATCATCCAGCTAGAGATCGAGAACGAGACGCTCCGGGTCCTCCAGGCTCTCCTTCACCCGCACCAGGAAGGTCACGGCCTCCTTGCCGTCGACGATGCGGTGGTCGTAGCTCAGCGCCAGATACATCATCGGGCGCACGACGATCTGGCCGCCGACCACGACAGGCCGCTCCTGGATCTTGTGCATGCCGAGAATGCCCGATTGCGGCGCATTCAGGATCGGCGTCGACATCAGCGAGCCATAAACGCCGCCATTGGAGATGGTGAAGGTGCCGCCCTGCATGTCGGACATGGCAAGCTTGCCGTCGCGGGCAGCGATGCCCAGCCGGCCGATCTCCTTCTCGATCTCGGCGATCGACATCTGGTCGGCATCACGCACCACCGGCACGACGAGGCCCTTGTCGGTGCCGACCGCAACGCCGATATGGGCGTAGTTCTTGTAGATGATGTCGGCGCCGTCGATCTCGGCATTCACCGCCGGGATCTCCTTCAGCGCATGCGTCACGGCCTTGGTGAAGAAGCCCATGAAGCCCAGCTTCACGCCGTGCTTCTTCTCGAACACGTCCTTGTATTTCGTCCGCAGGTCCATCACCGCCTTCATGTCCACCTCGTTGAAGGTGGTGAGCATGGCGGCGGTGTTCTGCGCATCCTTGAGCCGGCGCGCGATGGTCTGGCGCAGGCGCGTCATCTTCACGCGCTCCTCGCGCACGGCATCCTCGCCGGACGACGGCGCGCGGGCAGCGGCGGGCGCGGACGCCGCCGGAGCGGACGTGCCCTTGGCGATCGCGTCCAGCACGTCGCCCTTGAGCACCTGGCCGCGCTTGCCGGAGCCCGAAACCTGATCGGCGGACACATTGTTCTCCGCCATCAGCTTGGCGGCCGCCGGCGCGGCCGGCATGTCGCCGCCCTTGCGCTCGGAAATCTGCGAGGGGCCGGCGATCTCGGCCGACTTGCGCGCCGCTTCCTTCGTCGTCGAGGCGGTCGCCTCGGCGGCGGCGTTGGGCTTCTCCTCCTTGGCCGGCGCATCGGCCTTCTTTGCCGCAGCGCCGCCTGCGCCGATCATGCCGAGCAGCGCGCCCGGCTCGACCGTATCGCCCTCATTGGCAACGATCTCCGCCAGCGTGCCTGCGGCGGGCGCCGGCACTTCGAGCGTCACCTTGTCGGTTTCAAGCTCGACCAGCACCTCGTCGGCAGCCACGGCGTCACCGGCCTTCTTGAACCACTTGCCGATGGTCGCTTCCGTAACGGACTCGCCCAGTGTTGGTACGCGGATTTCGGTCGCCATTGTGTCCTGTCCTGCTGTAGAGCGCCGCTGCGCGCTATTCTTGTCTCAATATGATCGAGGGTATCGGAGAAACGACGTAGGAGAAACCGAGATCCGCCATGATGACGGGATCGGCATCGGTCAGTTCCTGCGCCGCCTCGATGCTGCCTGCTTCCACCAGCGCCAGGCCGAACGGTCCGTCGGCTGCCATGACCGGCCCGACCGCGATGGCGGTCCCGGCATCGGCGAGACGCTGCCAGTATTCGCCATGCCGGCCCATGGCCTCCCGCCCGACATCGCTCATGTCGAACGGAAAGGTCGGGCGCGGACCGTCGAGCCGGAGGTGGAAATAGGCCATGGCCGGCCTCAGTCTCCGCCCAACGCATCCTCGAGGAAGGCCTCGAGCTGCGCCATATGCTTCGACATCAGGCCGGTTGCCGGTGATGCAGCCGCCGGCCGGCCGGCATAGCGCACGCGCTGGTGCTTGGCGTCGATATGGGCGAGCACCCATTCCAGATAGGGATCGATGAAGGCCCAGGAACCCATGTTCTTGGGCTCTTCCTGGCACCACACCATCTCCGCTTTGCGGAAGCGCGACAGCTCGTTGATGAGCGCCTTGGCCGGGAACGGATAGAGCTGCTCGACGCGCAGCAGGTAGATGTCGTCGATGCCGCGCTTCTCGCGCTCCTCATAGAGGTCGTAATAGACCTTGCCTGTGCACAGGACGACGCGGCGGATCTTGGAATCCTTGACCAGCTTGATCGGCTGGTCGCCGAGATACTGCGCGTCATCCCACAACAGCCGGTGGAAGGAGCTCTCGCCCGACAGTTCCGCCATGGTCGAGACCGCACGCTTGTGGCGCAGCAGCGACTTTGGCGTCATCAGGATCAGCGGCTTGCGGAAGTCGCGCTTGAGCTGGCGGCGCAGCACGTGGAAGTAGTTGGCCGGCGTCGAGCAGTAGACGACCTGCATATTGTCTTCCGCGCACATCTGCAGGAAGCGCTCCAGGCGGGCCGAGGAGTGCTCCGGCCCTTGCCCCTCATAGCCGTGCGGCAGCAGGCAGACGAGGCCCGACATGCGCAGCCACTTGCGCTCGCCCGACGAGATGAACTGGTCGAACACCACCTGCGCGCCATTGGCGAAATCGCCGAACTGCGCTTCCCACAGCGTCAGCGCGCGCGGCTGGGCGAGCGAGAAGCCATATTCGAAGCCCAGCACCGCCTCTTCCGAGAGCATCGAATTGATGACCTCGTAATAGGCCTGCGCCGGCGACAGGTTGTTGAGCGGGATGTAGCGGTCCTCGCTCTTCTGGTCGTAGAGGACCGTGTGGCGCTGCGAGAAGGTGCCACGCTCGGAATCCTGACCGGAGAGGCGGACCGGATTGCCGTCGAGCACGATCGAGCCGAAGGCGAGCGACTCCGCGGTCGCCCAGTCGATCCCCTCGCCGGTATCGATCGCCTTGCGGCGGTTTTCGAGGAAGCGCCCGATGGTCTTGTGGACCTCGAAGTCCTTCGGCACCTCGGTCAGCTTCTTGCCGATCTCCTTGAGCGTCTTGACCGGCACCGCCGTCTTGCCGCGGCGCTGCTCGTCCTCATTGTCGGCAGTGCGCAGACCGGACCATGCGCCGTCCAGCCAGTCGGCCTTGTTGGGCTTGTAGGACTGGCCGGCCTCGAATTCCGCCTCCAGCCTGCTGCGCCATTCCGCCTTGAGCGCGGCGAGCTCGTCCTCGCTGAACAGGCCTTCGGCCACCAGCCGCTCGGAATAGAGCTGCACGGTCGTCTTATGCGCGCGGATGTTCCTGTACATGATCGGCTGCGTGAAAGCCGGCTCGTCGCCCTCATTGTGGCCGAAGCGGCGATAGCAGAACATGTCGATGACGACCGGCTTGTGGAACTTCATGCGAAATTCCGTCGCCACCTTGGCCGCGAAGACCACGGCTTCCGGATCGTCGCCATTGACGTGGAAGATCGGCGCCTCGATCATCTTCGCGACATCCGACGGATAGGGCGAAGAGCGCGAGAAGCGCGGATTGGTGGTGAAGCCGATCTGATTGTTGATGATGAAATGCAGCGTGCCCGCCACGCGATGGCCGCGCAGGCCCGAAAGGCCGAGGCATTCCGCCACCACGCCCTGGCCGGCAAAGGCGGCGTCGCCGTGGATCAGCAGCGGCAGCACCTTGGCGCGATCCTCCTGCGGAACGATTTCCTCGCGGGTGCGGCCGAAGATGATGTCCTGCTTGGCGCGCGCCTTGCCCATCACCACCGGATTGACGATTTCCAGATGCGACGGGTTCGCGGTCAGCGACAGGTGAACCTTGTTGCCGTCGAACTCACGGTCCGACGAGGCACCGAGATGGTACTTCACGTCGCCGGAGCCTTCCACGTCGTCGGGCGCGTAGGAGCCGCCCTTGAACTCGTGGAAGATCGCCCGGTGCGGCTTGGTCATCACCTGCGACAGCACGTTCAGCCGGCCGCGATGGGCCATGCCGAACACGACTTCCTTGAGGCCGAGCTGGCCGCCGCGCTTGATGATCTGCTCCAGCGCCGGGATGAGCGACTCGCCGCCGTCGAGGCCGAAGCGCTTGGTGCCCTTGTACTTGACGTCGATGAACTGCTCGAAGCCTTCCGCCTCGATCAGCTTCGACATGATCGCCTTCTTGCCTTCCTTGGTGAAGGCGATGCCCTTGTCCGGCCCCTCGATGCGCTCCTGGATCCACGCCTTCTCCTCGGGATTGGAGATGTGCATGAACTCCACGCCGAGCGTCGAGCAATAGGTGCGCTTGAGGATGTCGAGCATCTCGCGCACGGTGGCATATTCCAGGCCGAGCACGTGATCGATGAAGATCGGACGGTCGAGGTCGGCTTCGGTGAAGCCATAGGCCTCCGGCGACAGCTCGTCATAGTCCTCATTGACCTCGGCGATGCCGAGCGGGTCGAGATTGGCATGGAGATGGCCGCGCATGCGATAGGCGCGGATCATCATGATCGCGCGGACCGAATCGCGGGTGGCCTGGAGGACGTCGGCATCCGAGAGCGCCGCGGCGCCGTTGACGGCTGCCGCCTTGTCCTTCGTCTTCTTCTCGAAATGCTTTTCGACCGTTCCCCAGTCGCCGTCGAGCGCCGAGACGAGTTCGCCATTGGCCTTCAGCGGCCAGCTTTTCGAGGACCAGGACGCGCCCTCGGCATTCTTCAACACGTCGCCCGCATCGTCCTTCAGCGAGCCGAAGAAATCCTGCCATTCGGCCGTGACCGAGGCAGGGTCGTTCTGCCACGAGGCATAGAGTTCTTCGATATAGTCGGCGTTGCCGCCGTAGAGAAAGGAGGTCAGGGCAAACTGGTCGTTAGCCTGGTCCTGTCGAGCCATCATCTTACCGGAGCGCCGCGCTCCGTCTCCCTGCATACCGCGACATTGCCGCCGCTCGGTCGGGCATATTGCCCGGTCTCATATGGGGTTGCCGGCGCTTGCCGGGAACCCGTGCCCTTCTCCTTGCCAATCGCGGCGGCCGAATGACGGTCGCCGCGATTGTTTCGTTCAGCCCTTCAGCGCCTCGACCAGCGTTTTGCCTAATCGGGCCGGCGAGGGCGACACGCGGATGCCCGCCGCCTCCATCGCCGCGATCTTGTCTTCCGCGCCGCCCTTGCCGCCGGAGATGACGGCGCCGGCATGGCCCATCGTGCGTCCGGGAGGGGCGGTGCGGCCGGCGATGAAGCCGGCCATCGGCTTGCTGCGGCCGCGCTTCGCCTCGTCCCTGAGGAACTGCGCGGCATCTTCCTCCGCCGAACCGCCGATCTCGCCGATCATGATGATCGACTGCGTCTCGGGGTCGGCGAGGAACATTTCCAGCACGTCGATGAATTCGGTGCCCTTGACCGGATCGCCGCCGATGCCGACGGCGGTCGACTGGCCGAGACCCTCGTTCGAGGTCTGGAACACCGCCTCATAGGTCAGCGTGCCGGAGCGCGAGACGACGCCGACCGAACCCTTGCGGAAGATGTTGCCCGGCATGATGCCGATCTTGCACTGGTCCGGCGTGACGATGCCGGGACAGTTCGGGCCGATCAGCCGCGAGCTCGACCTGTCGAGCCTGGCCTTGACGCGGATCATGTCGGTGACCGGGATGCCCTCGGTGATGCACACGATCAGCGGCATCTCGGCATCGATCGCCTCGATGATGGCGTCGGCGGCACCTGCCGGCGGCACATAGACGACGGAAGCTTCCGCGCCGGTCTTCTCGCGGCCTTCGGCGACCGAGGCGAAGATCGGCAGGATCTCGCCCTTCGCGCCGGTCCAGTTCTCGCCACCCTTCTTGGGGTGGATGCCGCCGACCATCTTCGTGCCGTGATAGGCAAGCGCCTGCTCGGTGTGGAAGGTGCCCGTCTTGCCGGTAAGGCCCTGCACGAGGACCTTTGTGTTCTTGTCGATCAGGATGGACATCAGCTTTCCTTCACCGCCTTGACGATCTTCTGCGCCGCATCGTCGAGGTCGTCGGCCGAGATGACGTTCAACCCGCTCTCATTGATGATCTTCTTGCCGAGCTCGACATTGGTGCCTTCCAGCCGAACGACCAGCGGAACCTTGAGCCCGACCTCCTTCACCGCGGCGATGACGCCCTCGGCGATGATGTCGCACTTCATGATGCCGCCGAAGATGTTGACCAGGATGCCCTTTACGGCCGGATCGGCGGTGATGATCTTGAAGGCCGCGGTGACCTTCTCCTTCGACGCGCCGCCGCCGACATCGAGGAAGTTCGCCGGCTCGGCGCCGTAGAGCTTGATGATGTCCATCGTCGCCATGGCAAGGCCCGCGCCATTGACCATGCAGCCAATATTGCCGTCGAGCGCGACATAAGCGAGGTCGTATTTCGACGCCTCGATCTCCTTGGCGTCCTCCTCGGTCTCGTCGCGCAGCGCCATCACGTCCGGATGGCGGAACAGCGCATTGTTATCGAAGGACACCTTGGCGTCGAGCACGCGCAGGCGGCCATTGGTCATGACGATCAGCGGGTTGACCTCCAGCAGGCTCATATCCTTTTCTAGGAAGGCCTTGTAGAGCAGCGGGAACAGCATCGCGCCGTCCTTGGCCGCGTCGCCCGAAAGCTTCAGCGCCGCATTGAGCGACTTCACATCGGCATCGGTAACGCCGGTTTCGGGGTCGATCGCCACGGTGACGATCTTCTCCGGCGTGTCATGCGCCACCTGCTCGATGTCCATGCCGCCTTCGGTGGACACCACGAAGGCGATGCGGCCGACCGAGCGATCCACCAGGATCGACAGGTAGAGCTCGCGGTCGATGTCGGCGCCGTCCTCGATATAGAGGCGGTTGACCTGCTTGCCGGCTGGGCCGGTCTGCTTGGTCACCAAGGTGTTGCCGAGCATCTCATTGGCGTTGGCAACCACATCTTCGACCGATTTGGCCAGCCGCACGCCACCCTTGGCATCGGCATTGAGTTCCTTGAACTTGCCCTTGCCGCGGCCGCCGGCATGGATCTGGCTCTTGACCACGTAGAGCGGGCCCGGCAGCGACTTGGCCGCCGCTTCCGCCTCGCCGGCACTCATGATCGCGACACCAGAAGCGACCGGCGCGCCATAGGCCTTCAGCAGCTGCTTGGCCTGATATTCGTGAATATTCATCGGGTCCGCCTTACTTGCCGAGGTTCGGCGCGATGCCGACGCAGGCCTCGCACAGACCCTTCACCGCCTCGACCGACTTGTCGAACATCTTCTGCTCGGCCTTGTTGAACTCCAGCTCCAGCACGCGCTCGACGCCGCCGGCGCCGATCACGACTGGCACGCCGACATACATGTTCTTGATGCCGTACTGGCCGTCGAGATGGGCCGCGCAGGGCAGAACGCGCTTCTTATCGCGCAGATAGGACTCCGCCATTGCCACCGCCGAGGAAGCGGGCGCGTAGAAGGCCGATCCGGTCTTGAGCAGGCCGACGATCTCGCCGCCGCCCTTGCGGGTGCGCTCCACGATCGCGTCGAGCTTCTCCTTGGAGGTCCAGCCCATCTTGATGAGGTCCGGCAGCGGAATGCCGGCAACCGTCGAATAGCGCGTCATCGGCACCATGTCGTCGCCATGGCCGCCCAGCGTCATGGCGCTGACGTCTTCCACTGAGACCTTGAACTCGTCGGCGAGGAAATAGCGGAAGCGCGCGGAGTCCAGCACGCCGGCCATGCCGACAACATGGGTCTTGGGCAGGCCGGAGAACTTCTGCAGCGCCCAGACCATGGCGTCGAGCGGATTGGTGATGCAGATGACGAAGGCGTTCGGCGCATATTTGCGGATGCCGGCGCCGACCTGCTCCATCACCTTGAGGTTGATGCCGAGCAGGTCGTCGCGGCTCATGCCCGGCTTGCGCGGCACGCCGGCGGTCACGATGCACACATCCGCGCCCTCGATGGCGGCATATTCGTTGGCGCCGACGAAACGCGCATCGAAACCGTCGACCGGCGAGGACTGCGCGATGTCGAGGCCCTTGCCCTGCGGCGTGCCCTCGGCGATGTCGAACAGCACCACATCACCGAGTTCCTTGAGACCGATCAGGTGGGCGAGCGTGCCGCCAATCATGCCGGAGCCGATAAGGGCGATCTTGTTACGTGCCATGGCGGAAAATGTCCCTTGACTTTGGCCGGCCATACAGGCGGGCTTCACGGGTTGAACGGGCGGACAAGCCTAAATCCCGGCTCGCATAGCCCCGGAGGCCAATATTTTCAACCGATTCTTTCAGCCTCAACAATTTCAATCGGTTGGATGCTTCACGATTTACGTAAACGTAAGATGTATACAGGCTGTACAATAGTTCGATGACCGAGATTACCTATCATCTGCTGCAATCTGATGAAGGCTGGCGGCTGGACCGCGTCGCCGACGAGGTATTCGACCACGCCATTCGTCCCGATTGCCTCGCCGGCCTGCTGGCCGCGCCGGACCATCTGCTGGTCGTCGCGGTATCCGACGGCCTCGTGGTCGGCCAGTGCGCGGGCGTCATCCATCGCCATGCCGACGCGCCCCCCGATCTGTGCATCGACAATCTCGGCGTGGCGCCGGCCTGCCGCCGCAAGGGGATTGCGCGGGCGATGATCGGCCGGCTCTGCGCCGCCGCGCGCGAACGCGGCTGCATGGAAGCCTGGGTCGCGACCGAACCCGACAACGGACCTGCCCGCCGGCTCTATCGAAGCCTCGCCGACAATGACGGGGAGACATTCGTCATGTACGAATTCGGCCTGTGACGGCGCATGGCGATCAGGCAAGTCTCATGCTTTCATCATGCGCGGCCGACCATTCGGCGAGCCACTCCTCGCTCCGCATCTCGTTGAGGCGCGATGCGGTACGGGCGAACTCGAATGCCTCCGTCACGCCTGACCGGCCGGCATAGAGCGCATCGGGTGCCGCATCCGCGCTAATGATGGCGCGCTTGCGCGTGTCGTAGAGCGTGTCGATCATCAGGATGAAGCGCTTGGTCGCGTTGCGCCTCGTCTGGTCGAGGACGGGCACGCGGTCGATGACGAATGTGTCGTAGCGTTCGGCCAGCGCCAGATAGTCGCGCGCGCCGAGCGGCGCATCGCAGAGGTCGGCAAAGTCGAACCGCGCCGCGCGGCCCGACGCACGCGGCACCGCGATCTCGCGCCCCTTGAGCGCGATGGCCGTCGGCATCGACTCGCCGCCATTGACGATGCTTGCCCATGCCTGGTCGAGCGTGGCGTCGGCGGCCGCGCCGAGCGGGCTGACATAGACCGGCAGGCCGGCACTCTTCTGCATGCGATAATCGGTGGCGCTGTCGAGGTTCAGCACCTCGGCATGGCGTTTGAGAATGGCGATGAAAGGGGTGAACAGGCCGCGATTGAGCCCGTCCTTGTAGAGATCGTCGGGGGCGACGTTCGAGGTCGCCACCAGCACGACGCCTTCGGCAAAGAGATGCGAGAAGAGCCGCGACAGGATCATCGCATCGGCGATGTCGGTGACGGTGAATTCGTCGAAGCAGAGCACCCAGGCTTCCTGCGCCAGCGCTCGCGCAACCGGCGGCACCGGATCGGATTCCTTGGTGCGGCCTGCCTTGAAATCCTCGCGATGGCGCTGCACCCGGTCGTGCACATCGGTCATGAAGGCGTTGAAATGGGCGCGGCGCTTGCGCTGCACCGGCACCAGCTCGAAGAACATGTCCATGAGCATGGTCTTGCCGCGGCCGACGCCGCCATAGACATAGAGGCCGCGCACGGCCTCCTTCGGCGCACGCTTGGCGAAGAGCCAGCCAAGCGCGCTCTTCTTGGCGGCGAGCCGCTTGTCGGCGATCTCGCCGATCAGCCGGTCGAGCGCACGCGCCACCGCGACCTGGTTGGGATCGGAACGCAGCGCGCCGTCGGCGACGAGGCCCTCATAGCGTTCAAGCGTCGAAGGATAGGCCTTCAATCCGTCCCGCAGTGCCATGGACTGGCTCTGAAGATATCAGCGGGAGAGCGAGACGGACTGGCCTGACGTGGTCTGCCCGTCGAAACGTTCGCCGCCGGAGGAATAGAGCCGCGCCAGCACCGAGCCATTCTGGTCGTACAGCGCAAGCTGGCTTCCCTCGACATTCCAAGACTTGACGCCGTCGAGCGGCGCGGGGCAGCGCAGCGGGCCGGCGCGATAGCCCGAGCCGAACTTGGTCTGCGGCGTGGCGATGCGGCAGCCCTGGCCGGCGACGCTGGCATTCCAGACGCCGGCCACGCGACCGGCGGTGATGGCGGGTGCATTGGCCGGGGCCGATGCCACCTGCTGTCCCGGCGGCGGGGTTCCGGGTGCCGCCGAAGGCGCGTCGGGGAAGGCGCCGGCATTGGCCGGAGGAAGCTGGCCGGAGGTCACCGTGCCCGCGGGGGCGGGTTCGAGCGGCTCCGCGACTGTGCTGGAAGGGGCCGAAACACCGGCCATGCGCTGGCTCTGGCAGCCACCGAGTACGAGCGCGCTAAGCGAAATCGCTACAACGCCGATTGTCGAAAAATTCATCCCATCCTCCGTCGGGGCCAGGCGCAAGCGCCACCCTGCCGTTCCGTCCTTGCCGCCAAAAATGGCGAACTTGCGAAAAATGCTAGCAACTTTTGGTTAATGGTAGGTTGCCGCGAGGCCACACCGGCCGTCAAACCGCGACAAGGCGCGCTGCCCGCGCTGCCTCCCGCAAAGCCGCCGAGGCCCGCTCGGCGCTGACCAGCCCGTCAAGCGCATCGCTGCATGCGCGCCACGCGGCGCGATAGTGCCGGCAGCGCCGCGCGGGCCAGTCGCGCAGGCATTCGAGCGCCTCATAGGCCGAGCGCACGACCCGTGTCTCGTGCGAGGCGAGGGCGATGCGTATGGGTTGGGGGAAGAAGCGGTCGTTCATGATTCCCTCGTCGTCATGCGGGACGCTGCCTAACGGCGAAGCCGGAAGATCGTTCCCGACTTTCCAGCGGCCCCGACATGACTCAACGGAAGCCGCTTCCGCCGCCGCCCGAACGGTCCGGAAGGACCTGCGTTGCCTTCTGCGCGAATTTGGTATTGCCTGACGGATGCAGACAAACATCATGCGAGGAAAGCGCCATGGCTTCATCACCCAAGGATCGCCGCAAGGCTGCACTGACAACCCCGACCGGTCTCGGCGACAATGCGCGACGCGACGTTTCGGGCGCCCTCAACGCCGTGCTTGCGGATGTCTTCGCCCTCTTCATAAAGACGAAGAACTTCCACTGGCATGTCAGCGGCCCGCATTTCCGCGACTACCACCTTCTGCTGGACGAGCAGGCGGCGCAGATCTTCGCCATCACCGACGAACTAGCGGAGCGCGTGCGCAAGCTGGGCGGCACGACGATCCGCTCCATCGGCCACATTTCAAAGCTCCAGCGCATTGGCGACAACGATGCCGACTTCGTGACGCCGGAGGACATGCTGGCGGAATTGCGCGAGGACAACGCGAAACTGATCGCCGCGATGCGCGAGGCGCACGATCTTTGCGACGAGGTCAGCGACGTGGCGTCGGCGAGCCTTCTGGAGAACTATATCGACGAGGCGGAGCGCCGCCACTGGTTCCTCTTCGAGGCCACCCGCAAGAGCTGAGGCGGACGGTTCCCGCAAGCAGGGCCGGCCATCTCTCATGGCCGCACGCTGGTAATCGCCGCATGTTTCCGCCATATAGCGGGCCATGAGCACCAGCGCGCCCTTTGCCAGGATGAACGGGCTCGGCAACGAGATCATCGTTGCCGACATGCGCGGCCGTGCCGACCGCGTCACCCCGGCCGCCGCGATTGCGCTCGCCGCCGACCCGGCCACGCATTTCGACCAGATCATGGCGATCCACGACCCGCGTACGCCGGGCACGCAGAACTATGTCGCGATCATCAATTCCGACGGTTCGATGGCGCAGGCCTGCGGCAACGGCATGCGCTGCGTGGTGCAGGCGCTGGCCGCCGAGACCGGCCGCAAGGCCTTCACCTTCGAGACCATTGCCGGCATCCTGACGGCGCAGGAGCACGAGGACGGCCTGATCTCGGTCGACATGGGCCGCCCGCGCTTCGGCTGGCAGGAGATTCCGCTGGCCGAGGAATTTCGCGACACGCGCATGATCGAGCTCCAGATCGGGCCGATCGACGCGCCCGTGCTACACTCGCCTTCCGTCGCCTCGATGGGCAACCCGCATGCCATCTTCTGGGTCGACCGTGACGTGTGGAGCTATGACCTCGAACGCTTCGGTCCGCTGCTGGAGAACCACCCGATCTTTCCCGAGCGCGCCAATATCTCCATTGCGCAGGTCACCTCGCGCGAGGCGATGACGATCCGCACCTGGGAGCGCGGCGCAGGCCTGACGCGCGCCTGCGGCTCTGCCGCCTGCGCCGCGGCCGTCTGCGGCACCCGCACCGGCCGCACCGGCCGCAGGGTGACGGTGACTGTCCCCGGCGGCCCACTCGCCATCGACTGGCGCGACGACGACCATGTGGTCATGACCGGCCCGGCCGAGTGGGAATTTTCCGGCACGTTCGACCCAGCCACCGGCGCGTGGAAGCGCGACATCGAGGGCGCAGCGTGAGCAAGCTCGACATCGTCACCTTCGGCTGCCGGCTGAACACCTACGAATCCGAGGTGATGCGCCGCGAAGCGACCGAGGCGGGCCTGGGCCAGCTCGAAGGCGGCGCGGTGATCGTCAATACCTGCGCGGTGACGGCGGAAGCCGTACGGCAGGCAAGGCAGGCGATCCGCAAGGCCCGCCGCGACAATCCCGCCGCGCGCATCATCGTCACCGGCTGCGCCGCGCAGACGGAGCCCGGCACCTTCGCCGCCATGGACGAGGTGGACCTCGTGCTGGGCAATGAGGAGAAGCTGAGGGCGCACAACTACCGCGCGCTGCCCGATTTCGGCGTCAACCAGTTCGAGAAGGCGCGCGTCAACGACATCATGTCGGTGAAGGAGACCGCCGGCCATCTGGTCGATGCGATCGAAGGGCGCGCCCGCGCCTTCGTGCAGGTGCAGAATGGCTGCGACCACCGCTGCACCTTCTGCATCATCCCCTATGGCCGCGGCAATTCGCGCTCGGTGCCGATGGGCGCGGTGGTGGAGCAGGTGAAGCGGCTTGTCGGCAACGGCTATGCCGAAGTGGTCCTGTCGGGCGTCGATCTGACCAGCTATGGCGGCGACCTGCCAGGCAGCCCGCGGCTTGGTCGGCTCGTCCGCACGATCCTCAGGCAGGTGCCGGACCTGCCGCGCCTGCGGCTCTCCTCCATCGATTCCATCGAGGCCGATGCCGAATTGTTCGAGGCCATCGCCACCGAGGCGCGGCTGATGCCGCATCTGCACCTGTCCTTGCAGGCCGGCGACGACATGATCCTGAAGCGCATGAAGCGCCGCCACCTGCGCGACGATTCCATCCGCTTCTGCGAGGATGTGCGCCGGCTGCGCCCCGACATCGTCTTCGGCGCCGACATCATCGCCGGCTTCCCCACCGAAACGGATGCGATGTTCGAGAATTCGCTGCGCATCGTCGAGGAATGCGGGCTTACCCACCTGCACGTGTTTCCATACAGCCCCCGCGCAAACACGCCGGCGGCGCGCATGCCGCAGGTGGCGCGCGACGTGGTGAAGCGCCGCGCCGCTCGGCTACGCCAGGCGGGCGATGCGGCGCATGCGCGCCATCTCGCCGGCCTTGCCGGTACGGCGCAGCGCATCCTCGTGGAGCGCGAGGGGCTCGGCCGCACCGAAGGCTTTACGCTCGCCACCATCGATACAGGCCGGCCGGGCGAGATCGTCACGGCGCGCATTGCGGGCCATGACGGTGAACGCCTCACGGCGCAGGCCATGACCCAGAAGGCAGCCTGACGCATGGCTTTCGATTTCATTAAGAAGGTCTTTTCCTTCGGACGGAAGGACGAGAAGCCGGCGGAAACCCCGCCCGCCGCAGCACAGGAGCCGGTCGCCGCGCCGGATGCGGAGATCATGCCGCCGCTGCGCGAGCCTTCGCCCGCCATCGCCGATCCGGTCGCGGCGGATATCGCGCCCGAACCCTCGCCGGTCCCCGAGCCGCCTTCGCCGCCCGAACAGCCTGAGTCGCCGCAACCCGAGCTGGCGCCGGAACCGCTGCCCGTGCCGCCGCCGGCGCCGCAACCGGCCATCCCGCCGGAGGAACCGCAACCGCAGGAAGTCCCTGCACCGGCGCCACAGGAACTCCCGGCGCCATTCCCGCAGGAGGTACCGGTCCAGCCGCCCGTGCAGGTGCCTGCCGCGCCGGTCGAGATACCGCAGCCGGCGCCACCCGAACCGCCGGCAAGTCCCGCCCCGATCCCGCCGACCCCGCGAGCGGACGCGCCATCAGGCGAACTGCCTGCGCAGGCGCCGGGGGAAGTTCCGCAGGCCGAGTCGCCGCAGGCAGTGGACGCTGTCCCTGCGGAGATCCTGCCTCCCATACGCGAGCCCGCGCCGGTCCCGACGGACAGGCTGCGCGAGGAGATCGCGCCGGAGCCGGACGCCATACCGGTGCGCCCTGCGCAAGCACCCGAAGCTCCCAAGCCGGACACGCCATCGGAACCCCCTCATCCGGCCGTTTCGCAGCCGGTCTCCCCGCCGGAGCGAGAAAATACTGGCCCGCGCGTGACCGTGTCGAAATCCGTCGAGCGCAAGGCGGAAGCGGCCCCCACCGCGCCTGCACCCGCGCCGCGGACAAGCTGGTTCCAGCGGCTGCGCGACGGGCTGTCGCGCTCGTCGCGCGAACTGTCGTCCAACATTGCCGGTGTCTTCACCAAGCGGAAGCTCGACGAGGACACGCTGCAGGATCTGGAAGACGTGCTGCTGCGCGCCGATCTCGGCATGGAAACGGCCATCCGCATCACCGATGCGCTGGCGTCGGGGCGCTATGGCCGCGAGGTCTCAGATGCGGAAGTGCGCACCGTCATGGCGGCCGAAGTGGAGAAGGTGCTGGCGCCCGTCGCGCTGCCCCTGGAGCTCGACCTCAATCACAAGCCGCATGTCATCCTTGTCGTCGGCGTCAACGGCACCGGCAAGACCACGACCATCGGCAAGCTGGCGGCCAAGCTGACCCAAGGCGGGCTGAAGGTGATGCTGGCGGCTGGCGACACCTTCCGCGCCGCGGCAATCGAACAGCTCGGGATCTGGGGCGAGCGCACCGGTTCGCCCGTTGTCGCCTCGAAGCTCGGCGCCGATGCCGCGGGCCTCGCCTGGGACGCTTATGAGAAGGCGAAGGAAGCAGGCTCCGACGTGCTGATCATCGACACGGCCGGCCGGCTGCAGAACAAGGCCGAGCTGATGGCGGAGCTGGAGAAGATCGTGCGCGTGCTGGGCAAGCACGACGCGGACGCGCCGCATACCGTGCTCCAGACCGTCGATGCAACCACCGGCCAGAACGCCCTCAATCAGGTCGAAATCTTTCGCAATGTTGCGGGCGTGAACGGCCTTGTCATGACCAAGCTCGACGGCACCGCGCGCGGCGGCATTCTCGTCGCCATCGCGGCCAGGCACAAGCTGCCGGTCTATTTCATTGGCGTCGGCGAGCAGGTGGACGATCTCGAACCTTTCTCGGCCAGTGACTTCGCCAAGGCGATCGCAGGGGTGGAATAAGCATGAACCAGATCCTCGAACGCGAACCCGCCAACCCGAAGAAGAAGGAAATCCAGCCGCTGCTCAAGCTGGCGCTGGAGCTCGGCCCCCTGCTGGTCTTCTTCTTCGCCAATTCGCGCGGCGACTGGCTGGTAGGGAGGTTTCCTGCGCTGGCACAGATCGGCGAGCCGATCTTCATCGCCACGGCGCTGTTCATGATCGCGGTGGCGATCGCGCTTGCCGTTTCCTGGCTTTTGACCCGCTCGCTGCCGATCATGCCGCTGGTCTCCGGCATCGTCGTCTTCGTCTTCGGTGCGCTGACGCTCTGGCTCCAGAACGACACCTTCATCAAGATGAAGCCGACCATCGTGAACACGCTTTTCGGCGTGGTGCTGCTGGGCGGCCTCGTCTTCGGCAAGTCGCTGCTCGGCTATGTCTTCGACAGCGCCTTCAAGCTCGACGCGGAGGGCTGGCGCAAGCTCACTTTGCGCTGGGGCCTGTTCTTCATCTTCCTCGCCGTGGTCAACGAGATCGTCTGGCGCGGCTTCTCCACCGATACATGGGTGGCGTTCAAGGTGTGGGGCATCATGCCCATCACTATCGCCTTCACCATGGCGCAGATGCCGCTGATCATGCGCCACTCGACCGATGAGAAGCTGAAGGCCGGCGAGTAGACCGCTTCGGGAAAGCTCAGCTCAAATCGTCGTAGAAACGCACGATCCAGCTTGCCTGATAGACCAGCATCACCACCAGAAACACCATGTGGAAGCGGCGGCTGGCGATGAAGATGGCTGCGATCGACGCCGCGATGGTGGCCGCGGCGCGCAGGAAATATTCCGCGCCGTGCGACTCCAGATAGGCTTGGCCCTTGATCGCGGTATCGATCAGGTCGGCCGCGAAGAGCAGCGCCAAAAGGCCAAAGAACCATTTCCGGCGCGACAGGAAATAATCCTCGTAGCTGCCATACTCGGCGACATCGTTGGGATAGAGCAGCGAGCAGAGCAGGAAATAGATGCCGCAATAGAAGATCACGAAGACGTAGATCTCGAAGCGCATCCGCTCGATATTGCGGAGCTGGAATTCGAACCACCAGAAGTGGATCACCAGCAGGAACATCAGCAGCGTCCAGCCGATATGCAGCCATGAGACGCGGTAGCGGCCCGGATGCTGGATGAACACCGCAGCCCCGGACAGAAGCCGCGTGAGGCTGAGGCCGAGGATCATGCCGAGCACGATGCGGACGTGGAAATAGGCACCGGGATCGATCACGGGATGGTTCATGACGCCGTCCCTCTGCGGTCTGTTATCGGCTCGCCAGCGCCTTCTCGATCGCTGGCATCAGGTCCTCGCGCACCGATTGCTCGGTGAACGGGCCGACATGCTTATAGGCGATGCGTCCGTCCCTGCCCACAAGGAAGGTTTCCGGCACGCCATAGACGCCCCAGTCGATCGCCGCGCGGCCCTTGGCGTCGACGCCGACGCTGTCATAGGGATTGCCGAGCTGGCCGAGGAAGCGGCGCGCATTGTCGGGCGTGTCCTTGTAGTTGAGCCCGGCAATGGTGATGCGCTCGTCGCCGGTCAGTTCCATCAGGATCGGATGTTCCTCGCGGCAGGGTGCGCACCACGATGCCCAGACATTGACCAGCGTCACCTTGCCCGTCAGATCGGCAGAGGAAAGACCAGGCAGGCCGAGCCCTTCGAGCGGCGGCAGTTCGGTCTGGGGGGCCACCTGCCCGAGCAGCGCGGAAGGCACGGTGGCGCCATCGCGCCCGGACAGGAGCTGCAACAGGAAAAGCGCTGCAAGGACGAGGAAGAACGCCAGCGGCACGAGCACCAGCCAGCGCCGGCGCTGCCCGGCGGGCGCGGCACCTGCCGTCACGATTGCGCGCTCCCGCTCTCCGACCTGCGCCGCACGCCGCGGCGTTCGAGGTCGGCGAGTTCGCGTTTGCGTGCCGACTGGTCGAGCAGGATCCAGCCGAGCAATCCGGCCAGCGCAAGGCCCGAAAGCGCATAAGCGGCGGTCACATAGGCAAGATGCGTCATCGGCTCAGGCCCCGCGATCGGCGCTGCGGGCGGCCACGCGCCGCATCGCGGCGACGCGGCGGCGCCAGATCTCGGTGCGCATCGCCATCAGGTGCAGGGTGAAGAACAGCAACGTGAAGCCAAGCGCGCAGATGAGCAGCGGCGTCAGCAGCGAGGAATGGATGGTCGGCCCGTCGAGGCGCAGCACGGAGGCCGGCTGGTGCAGGGTGTTCCACCAGTCGACGGAGAACTTGATGATCGGCAGGTTGATCGCACCCACCAGCGTCACGATCGCCGCCGCGCGGGCCGCGCGCGACGGATCGTCCAGCGCCCGCGTCAGCGCGATAATGCCGAGATACATGAGGAAGAGCACGAAGACCGAGGTGAGGCGCGCATCCCACACCCACCATGTGCCCCACATCGGCTTGCCCCAGATCGAGCCGGTGATGAGCGCCAGCGCGGTGAAGACCGCACCGATGGGTGCCGCCGCCTTGAGCGAGACATCGGCCAGCGGATGCCGCCAGACGAGCGTGCCGAGCGCGGCGAGCGCCATCACGCCGTAGCACATCATGGAAAGCCAGGCGAAGGGCACGTGGATATACATGATCCGCACGGTGATGCCCTGCTGGTAGTCTTCCGGCGCGGCGAAGGCCATCCACAGGCCGATGGCGAGCACCAGCGCGGTCGCGATGCCGAGCAGCGGCACCGCCCTGTCCGCCAGCGCGATGAAACGCGTCGGATTGGCGAGATCGGTCCAGCTCGCGGATCGTGCGGCAGCGTCGCTCATGACCGTTCACATAGACCGCGCGAAAGTGACGCGCAATCAACAGAACGTGAGAGACGTTGTCGCGGCGCGCTCATTCGGCTGCCCATTTCAGCGCCAGCGCGGCGGCCACCGGGCCGATCACTGCGAAGAACAGGGTAAGCGCCATCAGGATCAGGAAGGGCGGCAGGAAGGGCAAGGGCGGGTTGACGGCGGCATAGCTCGCCGAGACGCCGAAGATCAGCACCGGAATGGCGAGCGGCAGGACGAGCACCGAGACGAGCAGGCCGCCGCGCGGCAGCGCCACGGCCACCGCCGCGCCCATCGCGCCGATGAAGGTGATCGCCGGCGTGCCGACCGCCAACGTGGCCACCGTCGCCGCCATCGCCATCGGCGGCATGTTCATGGTCAGCGCGAAGAGCGGCGTGGCGACGACGAGCGGCAGCACCGCCGCCACCCAGTGCGCCAGGCATTTGACGATCACCGTCAGCACCAGCGGATGGCGCGACGCACCGATGAGCAACAGGTCGAGCGAACCGTCCTCGCGGTCGGCCTGGAACAGCCGGTCGAGGCCGAGCAGACTGGCGAGTAGCGCCGCGATCCACAGGATCGCCGGCCCGATGCGGGCGAGCAGGTTGAGGTCCGGCCCGACGCCGAAGGGCACCGTCGCCACGACCGACAGGAAGAACAGGATGCCGACCAGCGCACCGCCGCCGGCGCGCAGCGCAAGGCGCAGGTCGCGGACGAACAGCGCCCCCATCAGGAGGCGCCGCGCGCAAATACCGAAAGGGCGCGACCTTCCGGCAAGGGACGCTTACTCGTCGTCGTCGGTGCGGTTCGACTTCAGCGAGGAGAGCTTGGCGAAGACGGCATTGGCGTCGAGCTCCTTCTCCTCGGGCTCGTCGCCCTCCGGCACATGCAGCGACTCGGTCATCGAGGCCGGCAGCAGCGTGTCGCCGGTGGGTTCGGCCGGCTGCTGGCCGCGCGAGGCGCGCTGCACCTCGATGTCGAGGTCGATCTGCGAGCACAGGCCGAGCGTCACCGGGTCCATCGGCACGAGATTGGCCGCGTTCCAGTGGGTGCGGTTGCGGATCTGCTCGATGGTCGACTTGGTGGTGCCGACGAGGCGCGAGATTTGCGCGTCCTTGAGTTCGGGATGGTTGCGCACCAGCCACAGGATTGCGTTCGGCCGGTCCTGGCGCTTGGAGAGCGGCGTGTAGCGCGGCCCCTTGCGCTTCGATTCCGGCACACGCACCTTCGGCTCGGAGAGCTTGAGCTTGTAGTTCGGATCGGCCTCGCCGCGGGCGATCTCCTCGCGCGAGAGCTGGCCGGTCATGACAGGGTCCATGCCCTTGATGCCCTGCGCCGACTCGCCGTCGGCAATGGCGCTCACCTCGAGCGGATGCAGCCGGCAGAACTGGGCGATCTGGTCGAAGGACAGCGCCGTATTGTCGACGAGCCAGACGGCGGTCGCCTTGGGCATGAGCAGGGTATTGGCCATCAGATAAATTCCTTCTCGTCGCCCGCGTCCCTCGTCGCAGGCGGTGGTCAAGCCACCGATTTATGGGAATGGGCCGCCTATACCGGAATTAGGCTGGGCGCGCAATATTTTGCTTGCCGCCGATGCCTGATCCGCACCGCTTCCGCTTTTCGCCATGAGCGTGATAGAGGGCACGCCCATGAGCATCTTCACCATCCTTCTCGGCGGCGATCTGGTCGCAACGCCACGTCTCGTCCGGCATGTGAGCGGCAGTCGCGTGATCGCGGCGGATTCGGGCATCCGCCATGCACCGTCGCTGGGCTTGGTGCCCGAATTGTGGATGGGCGATTTCGATTCGGTCTCGCCGGAACAGCGCGACGGCTTCGCCGGCATTCCCGTCGAGGTCTTCCCCGCCGACAAGGACAAGACCGATGGCGAACTCGCAATCGACACCGCGCTTGCGCGCGGCGCGACACGGCTGGTGCTGGCCGGCGCCTTTGGCGGCCCGCGCGCCGACCACGCATTTCTGCATCTGGCGCTGGCGCTGTCGCTGGCGGAACAGGGCGTCGAGATCCTGCTGTCTTCCGGCACGCAGGAAGGCATCCCGCTGCTGCCCGGCGTCAGTCATTTCGACTATCCCGCCGGCACGCTGTTCTCCGTCATCGGTTTCACCGATCTGGACAGCCTGACGCTCGATGGCGTGAAGTGGCCGCTGGCCCAGCGCCATGTGCCGTTCGGCTCGTCGCTGACGCTGTCCAACGCCGCGCGCGGACCCTTCACGGCCGAGCTAGGTTCCGGACGCGCAATGCTGATCGCGCATGTAGGGGAGTACTGACATGGCCCCGCCGCTTCTCCAGCTCGACGATATTCGTCTCACCTTCGGCGGCACACCGCTTCTCGACGGCGCGGCCCTTGCCGCCTCGTCCGGCGACCGCATCGCGCTGGTCGGCCGCAACGGCTCGGGCAAGTCCACTTTGCTCAAGATCGCCGCCGGCCTTGTCGAGCCACAGGACGGCACGGTGTTCCGCCAGCCCTCGGCCACCGTTCGCTATCTCCAGCAGATGCCGGACATGGAGGGTTTTGCGACCGTACGCGATTATGTCGTGGCCGGGCTCGGCCCCTCCGACGATCCGTATCGCGCCACCTATCTGCTGGAACATCTGGGCCTGACCGGCGAAGAAGCGCCCGCGTCGCTTTCCGGCGGCGAGGCGCGGCGTGCCGCACTGGCGCGCGTGCTCGCTCCGCAGCCCGACATATTGCTGCTTGACGAGCCGACCAACCATCTCGACCTCGCCACGATCGAATGGCTGGAGGACGAGCTGGTGCGCTCGACCTCGGCGATGATCGTCATCTCGCACGACCGCCGCTTCCTCGAACGCGTGTCGAAGGCGACGGTCTGGCTCGATCGCGGCCAGACAAGGCGGCTCGACAAGGGTTTTGCGCATTTCGAGGAATGGCGCGACCAGATACTCGAGGAGGAAGAGCGCGAGCAGCACAAGCTCGGCCGCCAGATCGTGCGCGAGGAACACTGGCTGCGCTATGGCGTGACGGCGCGGCGCAAGCGCAACATGCGCAGGCTCGGCGAATTGCAGGAGATGCGCCAGCGCCATCGTGGCCACAAGGGGCCGGATGGCAGCGCGCGGCTCGTCGCCTCGGAATCGGCTGAATCCGGCAAGCTGGTGATCGAGGCCAAGAACATCGCGAAATCCTTCGGCGACCTCACCGTGGTGAAGGACTTTTCCACCCGTATCCAACGCGGCGACCGGATCGGCTTTGTCGGACCGAACGGCGCCGGCAAGACCACATTGCTCAAGATGCTGATCGGGCAGCTCACGCCGGATGCAGGCAGTGTGCGCCATGGCGTCAATCTGGAGATCGCCACGCTCGACCAGAAGCGCGAGCAGCCTTCGCCGGACGAGACGCTGGCGCATTTCCTGACCGGCGGAGTGGGCGAACAGGTCGTGGTCAATGGCGAGGCACGCCACGTCGTCTCCTACATGAAGGACTTTTTGTTCAAGCCGGAGCAGGCGCGCACGCCGGTGCGCGAGCTTTCGGGCGGCGAGCGCGCGCGGCTGCTGCTCGCGCGGCTGTTGGCGCGTCCGGCCAACCTGCTGGTGCTTGACGAGCCGACCAACGACCTCGACATGGAGACGCTGGACTTGCTTCAGGAACTGGTCGCCGGCTTCCCCGGCACGGTCATCCTCGTGAGCCACGATCGCGATTTCCTCGACCGCACCGTGACGAGCACCATCGTTCCCGAGGGCGGCGGGCAATGGCAGGAATATGCCGGCGGCTATCGCGACATGCTGGCCCAGCGCGGCTCCACCCGCTTCGACCGTCGCGGCGGCGAGCCGAAGAAGGCGGCTGCCTCCTCTGCCGCCAAGGCAGCTCCGGCATCGAAGGAACCTTCGAAGAAGCTTTCCTACAAGCAGAAATTCGCGCTGGAGAGCCTGCCGAAAAAGATGGAGGAGGCCGGCGACAAGGCTGCAAAGCTCGAAGCCCGGCTCGCCGACCCGCAGCTCTACGCCAAGGATCCCGAAACCTTTGCCAGGATCGCCGCCGAGCTCGACCGGCTGCGCGGCGAGATTTCCTCTATGGAGGAGGAATGGCTGGAGCTCGAAATGCTGCGCGAGGAGATCGAGGGCTAGTTGCGCGGCCAATCCGCAAACCTTAGGGTCCGGACAACTTAATTTGTGAAGGAATTCCGCATGCGTTTCGAAGGCACATCGGCCTATGTGGCCGACAAGGACCTGATGGTGGCCGTCAATGCGGCGATCGCGCTGGAGCGGCCGCTACTGGTCAAAGGGGAGCCCGGCACCGGCAAGACCGAGCTCGCCAAGCAGGTCGCGGCGGCACTCGGCCTCGACCTTCTCGAATGGCATGTGAAGTCGACCACCAAGGCGCAGCAGGGCCTCTACGAATATGACGCGGTCTCGCGCCTGCGCGACAGCCAGCTCGGCGACGACCGCTTCAACGACATCAAGAACTACATCAAGCGCGGCAAGCTCTGGGAGGCGTTCCAGACCGAGCGCAAGGTGGTGCTGCTGATCGACGAGATCGACAAGGCCGACATCGAGTTCCCCAACGACCTGTTGCAGGAACTCGATAAGATGGAGTTCTTCGTCTACGAGACCGGCGAGACCATCCGCGCCGTCAACCGGCCTATCGTCATCATCACCTCAAACAATGAGAAGGAACTGCCGGACGCCTTTCTGCGCCGCTGCTTCTTCCACTATATCCGCTTCCCCGAGGCCGAAACGCTGCAGAAGATCGTCGAGGTGCACTATCCGGGCATCAAGCAGAATCTCGTGCGCGCCGCGCTCACCCAGTTCTACGAGGTGCGCGAGGTACCGGGGCTGAAGAAGAAGCCCTCCACATCGGAAGCGCTCGACTGGATCCGCCTTCTGGTGGCCGACGACGTCGATCCGGCCGACCTTCGCGCCGATCCCAAGAACGCACTGCCCAAGCTGCACGGCGCGCTGCTCAAGAACGAGCAGGACGTGCACCTGTTCGAGCGGCTGGCCTTCATGGCGCGCCGGAACGGCTGACCATGAGACGGATCGCCCTCGCCGCTTCGACCATCCTTCTCTGCGCCGGCATCGTGCAGGCCGAGAGCTATACCGCCGTCAGCAACACGGCGACGAGCATCACCGGCGACATCGCAATGGACGACTACGCCATCATCTTCGCCAATGGCGAGAAGCTCGTCTTCTCCGACCTTGTTGCCTATGAGCTGATAGTCGGCGGCAAGAAGGTCGAGGCCGATGTCTACAAGGTCGCGACGCCCGGCGATCCGGTCCTCCTGGGCGGCAACAAATTGTGCGGATCGGGGGCGACGTCACCTATGTCGCCAACTGGCTGGGCGCGGACGACCTGACCGTCATTGCCGTCTTCGCCGCGCCGGACGCGCCTGAAAGCGACGACCGGATGTGCGCCTCCTACACCTACAAGTAGCCGCGCGGCGCGCTACTTTCCCGCCCATGGCGGAAAGTACCACCTATCGACTGTTGCGGCAGGCCATGGCCGAGCTCAGGCCTGTCGCCTGCATCTATGGCAGCAAGCGGCGGGAGATATGCCCGATCATTCTCGGCCATAGCGGCGGCGTGGCGAAGGCGCTGGTCTATCAGTTCGGCGGCGAAAGCAGCCAAGGCGCGGCCGGCGCGCGCGGCTGGAAATGCCTCACTCTGTCGAAGATCAGGCACGCGCATATGATCGACGGCCCCTGGCACGACGGTCCAGGCCCTCACGGGCAGGCGCAGAGCTGCGTCGCCGATGTCGAATATGACGTCAACCCGGCAAGCCCCTACCGGCCGCGCCGGCGGTAGCGGTCAGTGCAGCACTAGCTCGCCGCTGACATTGCGCCATTCACTGGCCGCGATCAGGCGGCGATGCGTGTAGCTGACCGAGTGCAGCGGACCGTCGAGCCTCGCATTCCAGAAATCGAGGAAGCGATAGAGCGCCGGAAATTTCGGCGCCAGATCATAGTCCTGCCAGATGAAGATCTGGATGATACGCGGATGATCCGGCAGGTGGTAGAGGATCTGCGCTGTGGTGAGCCCGTAGCCCTTCAGCATCAGTTCGGTTTCGACGTGTCGTCCCATGGCTGTTCCTCTGGCCGTTGACTGCTCCTCCCGACGCCAGAGTGCCGCGCATTTTCTTAACCGTCTACCAACAATCCACCACAGCGGCTCCGTTCTCGTCATAAAATCAATATGTTGGCAGCAGCATACAACGGCTGCTGGCGAGCCCTCGGGCTTACGCCGGATCAAATGACAGGGCTTGCCCAACGTCTAATGTTGTCGCCTGCGCCCAGATGATAATAATGCGCTGAAAAGACTGGCAGCCGCATCGCGGCGCGCCGTGCATCGAAGGGGAGGTATCATGTCCGAGGTTCATGTCCACAAGGTCAAGCCGGCGTGGAAGAAGAACGCGCTGATCGACAATGAGACATATCTGAAATGGTATGCTGACAGCGTGAAGAACCCGGACAGGTTCTGGGGCAAGCATGGCAAGCGCATCGACTGGTTCAAGCCCTATACCAAGGTCAAGAACACCAGCTTCAAAGGCAAGGTCTCGATCAAGTGGTTCGAGGATGGCGTCACCAACGCCTCCTACAATTGCATCGACCGGCATCTGAAGAAGCGCGGCAACCAGACGGCGATCATCTGGGAAGGCGACAATCCCTACGACGACAGGAAGATCACCTATAACGAGCTCTACGAGCATGTCTGCCGCATGGCCAACGTGCTCAAGAAGCACGGCGTGAAGAAGGGCGACCGCGTCACCATCTACATGCCGATGATCCCGGAGGCTGCCTATGCGATGCTGGCCTGCGCGCGCATCGGCGCGGTCCATTCGGTGGTGTTTGGCGGCTTTTCGCCGGACTCGCTGGCCGGCCGCATCGTCGACGCCGAATCCACCTTCGTCATCACCGCCGACGAGGGCCTGCGCGGCGGCAAGCCTATTCCGCTCAAGGAAAACACCGACAAGGCGATCGACATCGCCGCGCGCCAGCATGTCATGGTCAAGAACGTGCTCGTCGTGCGCCGCACCGGCGGCAAGGTCGGCTGGGCCAACGGCCGCGACCTGTGGTGGCATGACGAAGCCGCATCGGTGAAGCCGGACTGCAAGCCGGAAAAGATGAAGGCGGAAGACCCGCTGTTCATCCTCTACACGTCGGGTTCGACCGGCAAGCCGAAGGGTGTGCTGCACACGACCGCCGGCTATCTCGTCTTCACCTCGATGACGCATCAATATGTGTTCGACTACCATGAGGGCGACGTCTACTGGTGCACGGCGGATGTGGGCTGGGTGACCGGCCACAGCTACATCGTCTATGGGCCGCTCGCCAATGGCGCGACGACGCTGATGTTCGAGGGCGTGCCCAACTATCCCAGCCAGTCGCGTTTCTGGGAGGTGATCGACAAGCACAAGGTCAACATCTTCTACACCGCGCCCACGGCGCTGCGCGCGCTGATGGGCGCGGGCGACGAGCATGTGAAGAAAACCTCGCGCAAGAGCATCCGGGTGCTGGGCTCGGTCGGCGAGCCGATCAATCCCGAGGCCTGGGAATGGTACTACAAGGTCGTCGGCGAAAGCCTCGTGCCGGTGGTCGACACATGGTGGCAGACGGAGACCGGCGGCATCCTGATCTCGCCGCTGCCCGGCGCCACCGACCTCAAGGCGGGCTCGGCCACGCGGCCCTTCTTCGGCGTGCAGCCCCAGCTCGTCGATGGTGAAGGCGTGGTGCTGGAGGGGGCGGCCGACGGAAATCTCTGCATCGTCGATAGCTGGCCCGGCCAGATGCGCACCGTCTATGGCGACCACGACCGCTTCGTGCAGACCTACTTCTCCACCTACAAGGGCAAGTACTTCACCGGCGATGGCTGCCGCCGCGACGAGGACGGCTATTACTGGATCACCGGCCGCGTGGACGACGTCATCAACGTGTCGGGCCACCGCATGGGCACCGCCGAGGTGGAATCGGCGCTGGTCAGCCACGACAAGGTGTCCGAGGCCGCCGTCGTCGGCTATCCGCACGACATCAAGGGCCAGGGCATCTACTGCTATGTGACGCTGATGGCCGGCGAGGAAGGCTCCGACGCGCTGCGCAAGGAACTCGTCGCCCATGTGCGCAACGAGATCGGGCCGATCGCCTCGCCCGACCAGATCCAGTTCGCCCCCGGCCTGCCCAAGACCCGCTCCGGCAAGATCATGCGCCGCATCCTGCGCAAGATCGCGGAGGACGAGGCCGGCGCGCTGGGCGATACCTCGACGCTGGCCGATCCGGCCGTGGTGGACGATCTGGTGGCCAATCGGCAGAACAGGAAGAAGTAGGATGGAACCGGGCGCGCTGTTGCTTTTCGCGGCCGCGCTGGCCGTTGCGGCCGGCTCGCCCGGTCCGAGCGTCGCGGCGCTGGTGGCGCGGGTGCTGACACGCGGCATGCGTGGCGTTCTGCCTTTCGTGGCCGCCATGTGGATCGGCGAGGCGATCTGGCTGTCGCTCGCCGTCTTCGGGCTGGCCATGGTGGCGCAGACCTTTCACCTGGCCTTCCTGTTCATCAAATGGGCCGGTGTCGCCTATCTGCTCTGGCTGGCCTGGAAGATGTGGACCGCACCTGCTGATCGCGAACAGGCCGGCCTGCCGCAGGCCGATTCATCCACGAAGCTTTTCCTGGCAGGAATGGCGGTGACGCTGGGCAATCCGAAGATCATGGTCTTCTACCTTGCCCTTCTGCCGACGCTTCTCGATCTCGGCAGCGTCACTGTTCTTGGTTGGGCCGAACTCATCGCCACAATGCTCGCGGTTCTGGTGGCGGTCGATTTCGGCTGGGCTTTCGCAGCCGCCCAGGCGCGGCGTCTTCTGCGCAGCCCGCGTGCGGTGCGGCTCGCAAATCGTGCGAGCGCGGCCACGATGGCCGGCGCGGCGGTGGCGATCGCGGCGCGCTCCTGAAGGGTAAGGCGGCAAGGGGTTGTCAAAAGCGCTGGACGACCCCATTCTCTCGTCGTGTTCAACAAGCTGAAAGGAGGTGATCCAATGTCGAGTGGTTTCAACCGTAGCGTGGCCCCGGCGGATCGTCCTTTCGGGAAGCATTCTTCCTGACAGGCGTAACGCGCGGCCGATAGTATCCGCTATCGCCACGGGCCGCGCCACGGACGGAAACACGGGGCCGCTCCAATGGAGCGGCCCTTTCCATGTCCGGGAGCCCGATCTCCGACGCTTGCTTCCGTTCCGCGGCAGTCCTATCACTGACATCGCTCTAACGGGGTGCCGGCGCATGCGCCGGCTGAGAGGTCGATGGGGAAACCCGGGCCAACCCGCCGAACCTGATCCGGTTTGCACCGGCGGAGGGATTAGACGCTGACGCCAGGCGCCATTCCCTTCAGCGAGAACGAGAAGGAGGCGCGAACATGCCCGCATTCAGGACCATCCTTGCCGCCGCGGTCACATCGCTGGCACTCGCCGGCGCCGCTTCCGCGCAGGAGAAGCTTACGGTCTATACCTATGAAAGCTTCACCGCCGAATGGGGGCCGGGCCCCACGGTGGAGAAGAATTTCGAGGCCGAATGCGGCTGCGACGTCGAATTCGTCTCGGTGGCCGACGGCGTGGCGCTGCTCAATCGCCTGCGCCTCGAAGGCGAGGCGACCACGGCCGACATCGTGCTCGGCCTCGATACCAGCCTGACATGGGAAGCCGGACAGACCGGCCTTTTCGCCCCGCATGGCATCTCGCTCGACAATATCGATGTGCCCGGCGGCTGGACGGACGAAACCTTCGTCCCTTTCGACTACGGCTATTTCGCCGTCGTTTATGACAGCCAGACGCTTGCCTCACCGCCCGCCAGCCTCCAGGAGCTGGTCGAGGGCGACCCTTCCGCGAAGATCGTCATCCAGGATCCGCGCACCTCGACGCCCGGCCTCGGCCTGCTCCTGTGGATGAAGGCCGTCTATGGCGACGGGGCGAAGGATGCCTGGGCAAAGCTCTCCCGGCGCGTGCTGACGGTGACGCCGGGCTGGAGCGAGGCCTATGGACTGTTCACCAATGGCGAGGCGCCGATGGTGCTCTCCTACACCACCTCGCCCGCCTATCACCTGATCGCCGAGCGCGTCGACCGCTACAAGGCCGCCTCCTTCGCCGAGGGCAACTATCTCCAGATCGAGGTGGCTGCCGCGACGAAGAAGGGCGCGGCAAACCCGCTCGCGGCGCGCTTCCTCTCCTTCATGACCGGGCCGGGCTTCCAGAACGTGATCCCGGAGACGAACTGGATGTTCCCGGCCGGCAAGACCAGCGAGCCGATCAACCCCGTCTTCAACGACATGGCGAAGCCGGCAAAGCCGCTCTCGATTTCCCCCGAGGAGATCGCCGCCAACCGCAAGGCATGGATCGACGAATGGCTTTCGGTGATGAGCCGCTGATCCCTATGCAGGCACACTGAATGCCCGCGCGCTTCTCCGACCGCCGCATTCTCGCCGGCCTCGTCGCGCTGGGAGCAATCGCGTTGCTGCTCGGCGGCGCCTTTGCCGGCCTGCTCGTGGAAGCCGGACGGAACTGGAGCGGGGCGGTCGCGGCCTTCGATCCCTACCTCCTGCGCGTCGCCCGCTTCACCTTGTGGCAGGCGGCGCTTTCCACGCTGCTGTCGGTCGGGCCGGCGCTTTTCGTCGCCCGCGCGCTCTATCGCCAGACGGCGATGCCCGGCCGTGGCTTCGTGCTCGGCCTCTTCGCCGTGCCGCTGGCACTGCCGGCCATCGTCGCCGCGCTCGGCATCCTCGCCCTCTACGGCCGCGCCGGCTATTTCGCCGGCGTCATGGACTGGATCGGCAGCGAGCCCTGGGGCGGCATCTACGGCCTTCAGGGCATCCTGATCGCCCATGTCTTCTTCAACCTGCCGCTTGCCACCCGCCTCTTCGTCGAGGCGCTGGAGGCGACGCCCGCCGATCACACGCGGCTGGCCACCCAGCTCGGCATGGGCGCGCGGGCGAGCTTCCGCCACATCGAATGGCCAGCGCTCAGGGCAGCGCTGCCGGGCGTCGCAGCACTCGTCTTCATGCTGTGCGTCACATCCTTCACCATCGTGCTGACGCTCGGCGGCGGCCCCCGCGCCACGACGCTGGAAGTGGCCATCTATCAGGCGCTGCGCTTCGATTTCGATCCCGCCCGCGCGGTGATGCTGACCATCGCGCAGGTGGCACTGACCGTCATCGTGGTAGCCGCAATCGCCCGGCTCGGCGGAACCCTGACCGGCGAGGCCAGTCTGGCACTGAGCGCGCGCCGCCACATTGCGCGCGGCCGGGTGGAGAACGGCCTCAACATCGCGCTCATCCTCGTGGCGCTCGCCTTCGTCGCCGGTCCCATGATCGCCACGCTGCTTGCCGGCATCGAGGCCGATCTGGCGCGGCTTGCCGGCGAGGCCAGGGTGCAGCGCGCCGCGCTCACCAGCCTCGTCTTCGCCATGCTTTCCGCCCTGCTGGCGACCGCGCTGTCGCTCGCACTGGTGACGGCGCGGCGCGCGCTGGAACAAAGGCGCGGCACCCGCGAGCCGGGCCTTCTCGAATGGCTGGCCGGAAATGGTGCGGCACTGGTCCTTGTCGTGCCGCCGATCGTCATCGGCGCCGGCTGGTTCATCCTGCTGCGCCATGTCGCCCAGCCGCTCGCGGCAGCGCCCTTCATGGTCGTGGCGGTCAATGCGGTGATGGCGATGCCTTTCGTCATGCGCGCGCTGCGCCCGGCCCATGATGCGGCGGCCGCGCGCCATGACCGCCTGTCGGCCTCGCTCGGCATTGCCGGCTGGAACCGCCTGCGCCTGATCGACCTGCCGCCGCTGCGCGCGCCCCTGATGACCGGCTTCGCCTTCGCCATGGCGCTGTCGCTGGGCGATCTCGGCGTCATCGCGCTCTTCGGCAGCGAAAACGTGCAGACCCTGCCCTATCTCCTCCTGTCGCGCATGGGCGCCTATCGCACGCAGGATGCCGCCGGTCTTGCGCTGTTCCTCGCCATCATATGTCTTGCATTGATGTTCCTTACCGACCGCCTTGGAAAGAGCCGCGCATGAATGGCGCCGCCGTGGAATGCCGCGACACGCGTTTTGCCTATGGCGAGACACAGTTCCATTTCGACATGGCGGTCGAAGCCGGCACAATCGCCGCCCTGATGGGCGCGAGCGGCTCGGGCAAGTCGACCCTTCTGTCGCTGATCGCCGGCTTCGAGACGCCCACAAGCGGCGACATCCTGATCGGCGGCCAGACCATGATCCACACGCCGCCCGCCGAGCGCCCCGTTTCGATGGTGTTCCAGGAGAACAACCTGTTCGGCCATCTCGACGTCGCCGCCAATGTCGGGCTTGGCCGCTCGCCGCGGCTGCGCCTGTCCGCCGAGGACCGCAAGGACGTGTCGGCCGCCGTCGCCCGCGTCGGCCTCGCCGGCAAGGAGCGCCGCCTGCCGCGCGAACTGTCGGGCGGCGAGCGCCAGCGTGTCGCCCTTGCCCGCGTGCTGGTCCGCGACCGGCCGGTATTGCTGCTCGACGAACCCTTCGCCTCGCTCGGCCCCGCACTGCGGCAGGACATGGTGAAGCTCCTGAAGGAGCTTCATGCCGAACGCGGCATGACGGTGCTGATCGCGACCCATCACCCGGACGATGCGGCAGCGCTCGCGGAGCGCATCGTCTTCCTGGATAACGGCCGCGTTGCCGCACAGGGCACGACGGAATGGTTCTTCGGCAAGGATGGACCAGAAGCTTTCCGGCGCTATGTTGGTATGGCAACAGGATCGACTCAGAGTCGATGAACCATAATTTGGCGGCATTTCGGTCTAGAAGACGGCACGAAAATGTGACACCGCTTCAGGGAGGCGAGCTGTCTCTGCGCCACGGAAGGGCAATAAAGCTGTACAGTCTGGACACCAAACGGCCGGCTTGGAAGCGCGCATGCGCGAACGGCCAGGAGAACAGGTGCCGTGCCGGCATCGCCGGTGCGCTGGCGCTTGCCCTTGCGCTTGTCGGCTGCCAGAGCGTCGATCTGGGCGATGCAAGCGCCTTCAAGCCTTCCAGCACGCCGGTTACCGTCGACACCGTGTCGCGCCACGATCGGCTGGCGGGCATCGCGCGCGAGCAGCATCCCCGCATCCTCGCCACCTATGGCGGCGAATATTCGGATCCCAAGCTGGAGCGCATGGTGGCCAAGGTGGTGGGCCAGCTGACGGTCACTTCCGACAAGCCGAACCAGACCTACCGCATCACCATTCTCAACTCGCCCAATGTGAACGCCTTCGCGCTGCCCGGCGGCTATCTCTATGTGACGCGCGGCCTTCTGGCGCTTGCCAATGATTCGGCCGAGCTCGCAGCGGTGATCGCCCATGAGATGGCGCATGTCACCGCCGATCACGGCATCCAGCGGCAGCAGAAGGAAGCCGAGGAGGTGCTGGCCGCGCAGGTGGTCAACGATGTGCTGGGCAAGACGCCCGTGGCACAGGTGGCACTGGTGAAGGGCAAGCTGCGGCTCGCCCAGTTCTCGCGCAACCAGGAGTTGGAGGCCGATGCGATCGGCATCCGCGCCGCCGCGCGCGCCGGCTTCGACCCCTTCGCCGCCCCGCGCTTCCTCCAGTCGATGGCGGCCTATACCGACTACCGCAATGCGAGCGGCGCCACCGATCCGAGCCTCGACTTCCTCGCCAGCCATCCAAATGCGCCGCAGCGCATCGAGCTCGCCATGCGGCATGCGCGCCAGTTTGGCCAGCAGGGCACGGGCACGCGCGATCGCGATACGCTGCTTGCCGGCATTGACGGCATTCTCTTCGGCGACACGCCGGAGGAGGGCTATGTGCGCGGACGCACCTTCGTGCATCCGCGGCTGGGCGTTTCCTTCGCCGTGCCGGAAGGCTTCATGATCGACAATTCGACCGCCGCCGTGACCGCCGCCGGCCCCGGCGACGTGGCCGTTCGCTTCGACGGCGTGACGCTCAACCAGCGGGTGAGCCTGCCCGACTATCTCCGCTCGGGCTGGGTGGCCGGTCTCGATGCGGCAAGCGTCCGCAGCGAACAGATCAATGGCTATGAGGCGGCGACCGCGGCGGCGCGCGCCGATGGCTGGCAGTTCAACGTGACGGTGATCCGCACCGGTTCGCAGGTCTATCGCCTGCTGACCGCCGCCCCCACCGCCAGCAATGCGTTGATGCCCACCGCGCGCTCCGTTTCGGCCAGCTTCAGGATCCTCGGCGATGCGGAACGCGCCGCATTGAAGCCGTTGCGCGTGCGGATCATGACCGTCGCTCCGGGCGATACGGCAGCGACGATGGCGGCCCGCATGTCGGGCGTCGATCGCAAGCTCGATCTCTTCCGCCTGCTCAACGGGCTCGGCCCCGGCGCCACCGTATCGGCTGGCGACAAGGTGAAGATCATCACCGACAGGTAGGTCAGACGGCGAAGGCGGCCATGTCCGGATTGGACTTGACCAACGCGCCGCGAAGCTTGACCAGCGCCCTGCTCTCGATCTGCCGCACGCGTTCCTTGGAGATGCCGAGATTGGCGCCCAGCGATTCCAGCGTCGCGCCGGCATCGCGCAGCCTGCGCTCGCGGATGATCTTGAGCTCACGCTCGTTGAGCGAGCCGAGCGCGGCATCGAGCCAGCGCGCGCGGCGCTCGACATCGATGGCGGCCTCCACCGTCTCGTCCTGCAACGGCGCGTCGGAGACGAGGAAATCCATCCGCTCGGTCGCGCCGTCCTCATTGGCGATCGGCGCGTTCAGCGAGGCGTCGGGCCCCGACAGGCGCGCATCCATCAGCGCGACATCCGCCTCGGACACGCCAAGCGCCTGCGAAATGTGCCGATGCAGTTCATCGGAACTCATCGTCTCGCGACCAGCCGATATCCGCATGCGCAAACGGCGCAGGTTGAAGAACAGCGCCTTCTGTGCCGAACTCGTGCCGCCACGCACGATCGACCAGTTGCGCAGGATGTAGTCCTGCATGGACGCACGGATCCACCATGTCGCATAGGTGGAGAAGCGGACCTCGCGCGCCGGCTCGAAGCGCGACGCAGCCTCGAGCAGGCCCACGCTTCCCTCCTGGATGAGGTCGCTCATCGGCAGACCGAAATAGCGGAACTTGCCGGCCATCGCGATGACCAGCCGCATATGGGCGGCGATCATGCGGTGCAGCGCCTTCTGGTCGTGATCCTCGCGCCACCGCGTGGCGAGATCATGCTCCTCGTCGCGTGCGAGATAGGGCGCGCGCATTGCCGCGCGCACAAACATTCTGCTGGCAGGTTCTTCCATCGCTCCCTCCACATTCTGGCTGAACGCCGCATTCCGCGCGGCGCCGACGGGAATGATGGGTTGAAACGGCGATGGAGCCCCAAAGGTTCCGCTCCCGGGCCGCCCCATGGTCTCCACAATGGTCGGCCATTGACATCGCCGCGTCACTCATCCACCTGAAAGTGTATTCGATGACCGACCGGATTCAGGACGTCATGAACGGCTATCTCTCCGCTCCCTTGCAGCGCCGCATGTCGGTGGGCGTGCCTGTCGGCAATGTGCTGGTGGGCGGCGGCGCGCCGGTCGTCGTCCAGTCCATGACCAATACCGACACGGCCGACGCCGACGCCACGGTAGCGCAGGTTGCCGCTCTTCACCGCGCCGGCTCCGAGATCGTGCGCATCACGGTGGATCGCGACGAGAGCGCGGCGGCCGTGCCGCATATCCGCGACCGTCTGGCGCGGCTCGGCATCGACGTGCCGCTGGTCGGCGATTTCCATTATATCGGCCACAAGCTGCTGGCCGACCATCCGGCCTGCGCCGAGGCGCTGGCGAAGTATCGCATCAATCCCGGCAATGTCGGCTTCCGCGACAAGAAGGACAAGCAGTTCGCCGAGATCGTCGAGATGGCAATCCGCTACGACAAGCCGGTCCGCATCGGCGTCAACTGGGGCTCGCTCGACCAGGAATTGCTGACGCAGCTGATGGACCGCAACCAGGCCGACGGCTTCCCGATGACAGCCGACGAGGTGATGCGCGAGGCGATCGTGCAGTCGGCGCTGCTGTCGGCGGAACTGGCTGAGGAGATCGGCCTGCCGCGCTCGCGCATCATCCTGTCGGCCAAGGTCAGCCGCGTGCAGGACCTGATCGCTGTCTATATCGAGCTGGCGCGCCGCTCCGACCATGCGCTGCATCTGGGCCTCACCGAGGCGGGCATGGGGTCGAAGGGCATCGTCGCCTCCTCGGCCGCACTCGCCATCCTGCTCCAGCAGGGCATCGGCGACACGATCCGCATCTCGCTGACGCCGGAGCCTGGCGGCGACCGCACCCGCGAAGTGCAGGTGGCGCAGGAACTGCTCCAGACCATGGGCTTCCGCCAGTTCCTGCCGGTCGTGGCGGCCTGTCCCGGCTGCGGCCGCACCACCTCGACCGTGTTCCAGGAACTCGCCCAGACGATCGAGGGCGATCTGCGCACCAATATGCCGATCTGGCGCGAGAAATATCCCGGAGTCGAGGAGCTCAAGGTCGCGGTGATGGGCTGCATCGTCAACGGACCGGGCGAATCCAAACATGCCGATATCGGCATATCGCTGCCCGGCACCGGCGAGAACCCGGCCGCCCCGGTCTTCATCGACGGTCGCAAGGCGGCGACCCTGCGCGGGCCCGATATCGCCGCCGATTTCCAGAAGATGGTCGCCGACTATATCGAAAGCCGCTTCGGCGCCGGCCGGCAGGCCGCGGAATAGTCCGGCCTTACGAGCGTCGCTCCGCGACGAACAGCGCGGCGGCGCGCAAAATGTCGCCTTCCACTCCGTAGTCGGCAAGCAGCGCATTGGCCTCCGCCACCAGCCCGTCGAGCTGGCGGCGCGCCCAGTCCGCGCCATGCAGACCCGCCAGCGTGGCCTTTCCGGCCGCCGCATCCTTGCCTGTCGCCTTGCCGAGATCGGACGCGGTGGCGGTGATGTCGAGAAGATCGTCGGCGAGCTGGAAGGCAAGGCCGATGGCCGCGCCGAAGGCGGCCATGCGTTCCCGCTCCGCCGGGCTTGCCTGCGCCAGCACCGGCCCCGCCTCGCAGGCGAAGCGGATCAGCGCCCCGGTCTTCATTGCCTGCAGGCGGACGATGCCCGCCTCGTCGGGCGGCGTCTTCTCCGCGGCGAGGTCGAACATCTGCCCGCCCACCATGCCACCCGGCCCGGCCGCCCGCGCCAGCATGGCGATGAGTTCGGCGCGCACCGCAGGCGCCATGCCGCCATCGCTGGCGATGAGGTCGAAGGCCAGCGTCAGCAGCGCGTCGCCGGCAAGGATCGCGGTCGCTTCGTCATAGGCGCGGTGCACCGTGGGCCTGCCCCGGCGCATGTCGTCATCGTCCATCGCCGGCAGGTCGTCATGGATGAGCGAATAGCAGTGGATGCATTCGAGCGCCGTCGCCACCACCAGCGCATCCTCCGCATCCGCGCCGAACAGGGCCGCGCTTTCCAGCACGAGGAAGGGCCGCAGCCGCTTGCCGCCCGCCAGCGCGCCATGGCGCATCGCCGCCATCAGCCGTTCCGGCCGCGCGATCTCGCCGGCGCGCAGCCGCTCGCCCAGCGCCCCGTCCAGCGAAGTCTCGATCCTGTCAGCTGCCGCAGCCAGCCTCTCGGCAAACACCATGTCGTCACCTATATTCATCCGGACAGGCGATGACGCCAAGCTGGGTGCGGGTCAAGTGCAGCGCGAAAAATCGCCTTGCCATGTCCATAGATCAGCCGGAATCATTGCCTAGTCGAAGCCGCGCAAGCCGCTATGAAATGGAGCCTGCCGCATGCGATCCGCCTTTCGCGCGCCGAGCATTTCCGCCCTGCTGGTCGCCACGCTGACGCTGGCGGGTTCGGCGCAGGCGCAGACACCGCTCAATTTCCGTTCCGACTATGTCGTGCGCATCTACGGTCTGACCGTCGGGCGCGCCAGTTTCAACGCGACCATCGCCGGCGACAATTACCGCCTCGACGGAACGCTGCGCAGCGCCGGTCTCGCCCGCATCTTCGACCAGACTGACGCCAATGCGCGCGCCAGCGGCCGGGTGCAGCCGGGCAAGGTGACGCCCGAGCGTTTCGTGCTGGATTTCGTGCAGGGCGGAAACAGGACGACAACGGACATTTCCTTCCGCCGCGGCAATGTCGCCAGCACCCGCATCAACCCCGAGCCGAAGCCCGGCAAGAAGCTCGTGCCGATATCGCGCTCCGACCTGCGCTCCGTCACCGATCCGGTTTCGGCGGCATTGATCGCGCGGGGCACGCCGCAGGAAGTCTGCGGCCGCACGCTGCGCGTCTATGAAGGCGCGACCCGGATCGATGTGAAACTGTCCCTCGCAAGCGTCGGGCAGGTCAACGGCGTCGGCAGCAAGGCGGTGACCTGCCGCGCCGACGTCAGGCCGGTTTCCGGCTTCGAGCAGGGCAATGCGACCTTCAACTATATTCGCGACAAGGGCGATGTGCGCCTGGTCTACGCGCCGGTCGGCCGCGGCCTCTACGCGCTGCATTCGCTGTCGACACGCACCGAGATCGGCCGCGTGGAGCTGCTTTCCTCCCGGCGCACCGTGGGGAGCTAGGGGGCCTAGTCCTCCATCAGCGCGGCGGCGAGCGTGCCGGCAATCGATATGGCGAACATGATGGCAAAGAGCGGCAGAGCGGATGCATTGCCCTCGATGGCCATTCCGCCGACATAGGAAAAGGCTGCGGCGAAGGCGAACTGCGTGAAGCCGATCAGGCCCGAGGCCGAGCCGGCCTTGGAGGGATCGGCCTTCATCGTGCCGGCCAGCGCCTGCGGCATGATGAGGCCGCTTGAAAAGGTGATGCCGCCCATGATGATGAACATGGCGGCAGGCGATTGGACGCCGGTCCAGAACAGGGCCGCCTCCACCACGATCAGCGCCGAGACGAAGACCGAGCCCAGCATGATGATCGTCTTGGGCCGCAGCAGGCCGGTGACGCGGCTGGCCATGAGATTGCCCAGGCCATAGCCCAGCGCCACGACCGAGAACCACAGGCCGTAGCTGGTGGGCGTCATGTCCAGCAGTTCCACGGCAACGAAGGGTGCACCGGTGACGAAGCAGTAGAACATGGCCGTGTTGAAGCAGATCGCCGCCCCGCACAGGATGAAGCGGCGATTGGAAAGCAGCGTTCCGAAATCAGCCATCAGCACCGATAAGCGGAAGCCCGTGGCGGGGCCGCGATGCGTTTCCGCCACGAAGAACCAAGCGAAGGCCGCGGCGGTGGCGGCGATGGTGGCCAGGAACCAGAAATCCGCCTCCCAGCCGAGATTCTCGTAGAGCAGGCCGCCGACGGCGGGCGCGAGCATCGGCCCAACCGACACGCCCATCGCCATATAGCCCAGCATGCGCGCCGTCTGGTCGCCATCGGTGACGTCGCGCACGATCGCGCGGCCGAGCACGATCCCCACCGAGGCGAACAGGCCCTGGAAGATGCGCATGGCGATCAGCATCTCGATCGACGTCGCCAGCGCGCAAAGCACGCTTGCGATGCAGAACATGACCAGCCCGCCGATCATCACGCGACGGCGGCCATAAGCGTCGGCCAGCGCACCGACGAGGATCTGCGCCGTGCCGAAGGCGATCATGAACAGGGTCACGACGAGCTGGACGGTGCCGTAATCGGTGTCGAACTCCCGCTGCAGCTTGGGCAGGGCGGGAACGATCAGATGCGTTGCGAACGGACCGACGAGGCTGACGGCGATCAGGAAGCCGAGCGGCGGCGTCTTGAACTGCGCGCTCATCGCGGCCTCCGCACCCTGAGGCGCAAGTCACCAGATGAATCGGCTGCTGGGAACGTCATGGGCGGGAACAGTCTGCAACGGCGCGCCGGCCAGTCCGGAAGGAACCGGCAGCGGCGCGCTGAACGCGTCATGACACAAGGGAAATGTACGCACAACCCCCACGGCGCGGCGACGGCTGTACCCGGGAGGCAGGCATGTATAGGCTCGCGGGAGAATTGCGGAGCGACGGCCTGCCATGACGATCACCATCTATCACAACCCCGCCTGCGGCACCTCGCGCAACACGCTGGCGATGATCCGCAAGTCGGGCGAGGAACCTGTCGTCGTGGAATATCTGAAGCACCCGCCGGCGCGCGCCAAGCTGATCGCGCTGATGGCGGCCATGGGCATCGGCCCGCGCGATCTGCTGCGCTGGAAGGGAACACCCTATGCGGAAATGGGCCTCGACGACCCGAAGCTCACCGATGACGAACTGATCGACGCCATGCTGGCCCATCCGATCCTGATCGAACGCCCCATCGTGGAGACGCCGCTAGGAACGCGCCTTTGCCGTCCGTCCGAGACGGTGCTCGACATCCTGCCCAACGTCGATATCGGCGCCTTCACCAAGGAAGACGGCGAAGTGGTCGCTCCCCGCCCTAGACGCCCTTGAGCACCAGCACGGTAGGGCGCCGCGGCAGGGTGCGCAGCGACACCGTGAAGGATCGCGTGTCGTGGAATTCCAAGGCAAACGCCTCCCCCATGCGGCCGGTGAATTCCGACAGTGGCGTGGCATGGCGGTGCATCGGCAGGATGATGGACGACATCAGCCGCCTGGCGATGGCCGACATGCCGTCGACCGACAGCGTCATGCCGCCGTCGATGGGAACCATCACGATGTCGAGACGGCCGATCGCGGCGTAGTGCGCATCCTCGAGATGATGGTGAAGATGGCCGAGATGGCCGATGCACAGGCCCGCCACCTCGAAGATGAAGATCGAATTGCCGCCCACTTCCAGATCGCCCCAGCGGCGGATGTCGGTCGGGACGTTGCGGATATAGGCATCCTCGATCGTCTCGGCATGGCGCGCCGGGCCGTCGCCATCGGGATTCCAGCCGCGCAGGACATGTCCGATGCGCGGGTCCGGCGTGTCGGTATAATGGGTGCGATGGGCCTTGTTCATCGTCACCACGTCCGGCAGCGGATCGGTGCCGTAATGACCCGAGAAGTCGGTGGCGATGCGCAGGCCCGCCGGCGTCTCGATCACATAGGTGGAATGGCCGGCATAGCTGATCGTCACGTCGGACGAACTGGCCTGCGCCGCGACGAGCGGCAGCCCGCCATCCGACTGCTGGTAACGCGCGAATGTCGCGCCGGGCAGCGATTGCGCGATGGCGAGGCACTGGCTGGGCACCGGATCGTCGGCAGCGCTCTGCGCCGCGACCGGCGAAGCAGCAAGCAGAACGAGCATCAATGCGAGGCGGAACGGCTTCATCGCGGGCTCCCGTCTGCGCCCACGATAAGCACCCCCACCCCGCCCGCTACCCCAAACCGGCTAGGCCGCCGTCACGATTTCGCGATCATCGCCCGCCAGCGGGCCGCCAGCGCCGCATAGGAATCGTCGGGCTGCGTCTCGTAGGACAGTTCGTCGGCGCCGATCGCCACGAAGCGCTGGCGCGACCGCGTCCAGATATGTCCCGCCGGCACCAGCCAGCTTGCATCATCCAGCGTTCCCGCCTTGACGTTCACCATCTCCGCACCGCTCGTGCCATGGATGATACGCACGCCACAGGACGGGCAGAAATGGCCCTGCCGCCGGTTGCCCTTGTCGGATACCCGTTCGTAAACCTGCAATTCGCCCGTCAGGACGATGTCCGCCAAACGGACGCGCAGCGACTCGCCGAAGGCGCTCGATGTCTGCTTCTGGCACTCCCGGCAGTGGCACAGATAGAAGACATAGGGCGCGGCATTTATGGCATAGCGCACCCGCCCGCACTGGCAGCCGCCCGTCAGCGGCAGCGGTGGCATCTCCACCCGATCCATGGTCAAATGCTCCTCCTTCTGGACGCAGCCGGCTTGCTTGACTATAAGCCCGCAGAATTCCGAAACATCCAGGAACGCGCGCGGGAGTGTCATGGCCGGCCATTCACAATTCAAGAACATCATGCACCGGAAGGGTCGCCAGGACGCGGCCAGATCGAAGATGTTCTCAAAGCTCGCGCGTGAAATCACTGTGGCGGCCAAGATGGGGGCACCCGATCCGGCCATGAATCCGCGCTTGCGCCTCGCCGTGCAGAACGCTCGCGCCGAGTCGATGCCGAAGGACAATATCCAGCGCGCCATCAACAAGGCCTCCGGCGGCGACGGCGAGAATTACGACGAAGTGCGCTACGAGGGATACGGTCCCGGCGGCATCGCCGTCATCGTCGAGGCGCTGACCGACAACCGCAACCGCACGGCCTCCAATGTGCGCGCGGCCTTCACCAAGGCGGGCGGCGCGATGGGCGAAACCGGCTCGGTCTCCTTCCTGTGGGATCGCGTCGGCCAGATCGTCTACACGCCTGCCGCAGGCGACGCCGACAAGGTGATGGAAGCCGCGATCGAAGCCGGCGCCGACGACGTGCAGTCGGATGAGGATGGCCATACGATCCTGTGCGCATTCGAGAGCATCGGCGAGGTCACGACGGCGCTTGAGGCAGCGCTGGGAGAGGCCCAGAGCGTCAAGACTATCTGGAAGCCGCAGACCACCACGCCGGTGGACGAGGACCGCGCCAATTCGATCCTGAAGCTCATCAACACGCTCGAAGACGATGACGACGTGCAGAACGTCTATGCGAATTTCGAGGTGGACGAGGAGACCATGGCAAAGCTGAGCGCCGCATGACCACCGGGCCGCGCATCGCCATCACCTATTGCACGCAATGCCAGTGGCTGCTGCGCGCCGGCTGGATGGCGCAGGAACTGTTGCAGACATTCGGGCCGGACATCGGCGAGGTGGCGCTGGTTCCCGGCACTGGCGGCACCTTCACCATCACCTGCGACGACGAAGTGATCTGGGACCGCAAGACCGATGGCGGTTTCCCCGAGGCCAAGGTGCTGAAGCAGCGGGTGCGCGATCGCGTCTGGCCGGAGCGCGACCTCGGTCACAATGACGGCCACAAGAGCAAGACCGCCTGATCGGGAATCGCCATTGAAATGTCCGACACGGGGATCCTTGATCGCATGAGCAGCATCACGATCCGCGACGCCGCGCCGGACGACCTGCCCGCCATTACCGACATCTACGCCCATGCCGTCCACAACGGCACGGCCACCTACGAGCTCGAAGCGCCGGACCTCGCCGAGATCACCACGCGTTTCGAGTCCCTTCGCAATGGCGGCTTTCCCTATATCGTCGCCGAGGAAGCCGGAACCGTCCACGGCTATGCCTATGCCGGCCCGTTCCGGGCGCGGCCGGCCTATCGCTTCATCGTCGAGGATTCGATCTATCTGGCGCCGGACGCGCAGGGCAAGGGGCTGGGCCGGCAGCTTCTGGCGGAACTGATCGCAAGGAGCGCCGCGCTGGGTTTCCACCAGCTCGTCGCCGTCATCGGAGACGGCCGGCCGCAGAACGCCTCCGTCAAGCTGCATGAGCGGATGGGCTTTTCCCATTCGGGCCGACTCGTCGGTTCGGGCTACAAGCACGACCGCTGGCTCGACACCGTGTTCATGCAACTGGCGATGAATGGCGGCGCCGACGCCGCGCCGTTGCCGGATTCATTGCCGGAACGCCGCCATCGCGGCGGATGAGGCCGGATTTCCTCTCCCGTTCACGGAAGTGCCCGGCAAGGCGATGAGGGGCGGCGCAAACGATGAAGCGTATGAGACGCGGCAATCTCCAGACGCCGCTCAGGCCTTCACCAGCTTCAGTGTCTTGTCGAACACGGTCAGCACCCGCGCCAGCTCGTGGCCGCGCTTGAGGATCGCACCGGACGCCGCGATCACCGAATACATGCCCTGCTTTGCCCGCAGCTTCGGTGTCTTGACGATCTGGAACAGCGGCACCTCGCTGGTGCGCCGGTAGACCGAGAAGAGCGCCTGCTCCCGCAGATGGTCGATCGCATAGTCGCGCCATTCGCCGGCGGCCACCATCCGGCTGTACAGGCGCAGGATCGTGTCGAGCTCGCGCCTGTCGAACGTGACTGGAATATCCATGCGCTCGCGGCGCACTTCGCTCAGCGGGATGAGTATTGCCGACTCGTCCCTATCCTCCCCTCCGGCGCCGCGATCCATCCCATCTCCCTGTGCCAATGGCCAAATGACGGTTCCATGACAGCTTGCCAGCGGCGGCGCGAATTGCAACCCGCAAAAACAGCGGCGGCGAAAGCGGATCGACCGCGTTTCATCGCTTTTGACGGCGCCAGTAGAGCGAACTGCCGCCGGAGGGAAAATTCACATATCGAAATAAGGTGTCGCCATTGGTGATCTTTCGCCACAATCTTGCCATTTTTCATCCAAGCTGCAGCCCCATTGTGCCGCGACGATCCAACCGTTGCCTGAGACGGTTCGATCCGGTGCAGCTCCGTAAACCCCAAGCCCCCCGCCCACGGGGTTGCTGCCGGGTCGAACCAACTCCGGGTAAGACTATCCCAAAGCAGAAGCCGGATTTGCCCTCAGGCCGATCCGGCTTTTTCTTTGGATCAGCTGGATGGCATGGCGACGATTGTCGCGCCGAAAATCTCGCCCGGCAGCCCGTCCTCGCTGACCGCCTGCAGGAGCACGGCGCAGCCGCCCCCATTGCGCTTCTTCATTTCCGTGATCGGCAATTCGAAACGCGCCGCCTTGCCGTGCCACATGCCCACGCTCTGCGTCGCCAGCACGGAATTGCGGTAGACGACATTGCGGCCGCGATTCTTGCCGTCGCGAATATCGATCGGTGTCGTCGGCTCGAAGAAGGCCGCAACGACATGCGCCTTGCCGCCGTCCGGCAGGGCACCGACCTCGATCAGCAGGCTGTCCTTGGTGTAGCGCGCCGACACGTCGACGCTGAGCCCCGCCCCGTTGTTCTCCAGATGGCTGATCGCGCTTTCGACCATCCGGGTCTTGCCGCCGCTCATCGGCTTGCGGCCATTGACGACGATCTGCGGCGTATAGACGGATCGACTGCCGAAATGTTTGCCATAGGCGCTCTGGCGCTCGGTATTCTCGGCACTGCCCAGCGTGTCGCGCCAGCCGAGATAATCCCAGTAGTCGACATGGAATGCGAGCGCCACGACATCGCCGCGGTCGGCCAGCCGCGACAGCAGCGCGTCGGCCGGCGGGCATGCGCCGCAGCCCTGGCTGGTGAACAGTTCCACCACCGCCAGCGGCCGCGTGGCCTTGACACTTTCCTGTGCCGATGCCCCAACAGGCGAAAGCGCCGGGCCAGCCAGCATGACCGCCAGCAAAAAGAAGGTTCTGAACCCCATGGTCCTGTCCGATTGCATCCTGCCGGCGGACGCGGATGCGGCCGGCACCCGGCCCCATCCGAGTGCCGGCACATTAGGCAGGGCCGATATCAAGGTGAAGTCACGTTGCGGTGAAATTTTCCATTCCGCCGAAGGGGAGAATGCAGGCACATGCAGCACCTGCTGACGCATATCGACAATTATTGCGAGCGCACCGGACCCGAACTGTGGTCCGAACCGCTCAACGCGATCACCAACCTCGCCTTCATCATTGCCGGCCTGTGGGGCCTGTCGCGCGCCCGCGCCACCGGCGCCGGCCGCACCGCCGAGGTTCTGTGCTGGTGGGTCGTGGCGATCGGCATCGGCTCCGCGCTGTTCCACACCTTCGCCAACGAGCTCACCAAATGGGCAGACATCCTGCCCATCGCCATCTTCACGCTGGCCTACACGCTCTACAATCTGCGCCGGTTCCTCGGCTTCGGCTGGGGCGCGGCATTGGCGATCTTCGTCGCCTTCTATGCGGCGGCGGGGCTGGTCACCTGGCTGGTGCCGGACTGGCTGCGCATCGCCACCGCCGGCTCCACCGGCTATCTGCCGCCCTTCCTCGCGCTGATCTTCTTCGGCACATGGCTCGCCCTGCGCAGCCACCCGGCCGGACGCTACAATCTGGCCGCCGCGGCGATCTTCTGCGTCTCGGTGACCTTCCGTGCCATCGACCCGGTCGTGTGCAACAGCTTCCCGCTCGGTTCACATTTCATGTGGCACACGCTGAACGGCGTGATGCTGGGCGTGATCCTCGCGGCAGTGGTGCGCTTTGCCAGAACCGAGACTGCTGCCGGACACGCCTAGCGCGCGCCGAAGATAGCCGAGCCGACGCGAACGGCCGTCGCCCCGAAGGCGATGGCCGTCTCATAGTCGCCCGACATGCCCATGGAGAGGTGCGACAGGCCGCATTCCCGCGCCAGCTTTTCGAGCAGGGCGAAATGCGGCCCCGGATTCTCGCCCGCCGGCGGAATGCACATGAGCCCATCGACGGTGAGCCCATGGACCTCGCGGCAGCGCGTGACGAAGGCGACGGTCTCGCGCGGGTCGATGCCCGCCTTCTGCGGTTCCAGACCGGTATTGACCTGCACATAGAGGCGTGGCGACCGGCCCTGCCGTGCCGTTTCCTTCGCCAGTTCGGCGGCGATCTTCTCGCGGTCGACCGTTTCGATCACGTCGAAAAGCGCCACCGCCTCCTTCGCTTTGTTGGACTGGAGCGGCCCGATGAGATGGAGTTCGACATCGGCATGGTCGGCCCGCAGCGCCGGCCATTTCTCCTGCGCTTCCTGCACGCGGTTCTCGCCGAAGACGCGCTGGCCCGCCGCGAGCACCGGCCGGATCTCCTCCGCGCCGAAGGTTTTCGACACCGCCACCAGCGTCACCGCACCGGCGGCGCGGTCGGCTTCCGCCGCGGCCCGCGCAATGCCTGCTCTTACCGAAGCCAACCTGTCGACTGCACTGTCCATCCGTCCTGCCGCCCTGCCGCGCCGGTCAGCGCTGTTGACGCTTCCGGCAAACCATGGTGAAGGTCCGCCCGAACCCGATTTCCGCATTCCTTGTAAGCGATAAGCCGGCCATGGCAACCGAACGATACAATCCGCGCGCAGCGGAACCGAAATGGCAGCAGGCATGGGAAAATGCCGGCCTCTTCGTGACCCGCAACGACGATCCGCGGCCGAAATATTACGTGCTCGAAATGTTCCCCTATCCGTCGGGGCGCATCCATATGGGCCATGTGCGCAACTACACGATGGGCGACGTGGTGGCGCGCTGGCGCCGCGCCATGGGCTACAATGTGCTGCACCCGATGGGCTGGGACGCCTTCGGCCTGCCGGCGGAAAACGCCGCGCGCGACAACAAGGTCAATCCGCGCGACTGGACCTATGCCAACATCGCCACGATGAAGGGCCAGCTCAAGACGATGGGCCTGTCGCTGGACTGGTCGCGCGAACTGGCGACATGCGACCCGGCTTACTACCGCCACCAGCAGAAGATGTTCCTCGACTTCTGGCAGGCCGGTCTGGTCGAACGCCGCTCCGCCAAGGTGAACTGGGACCCGGTCGACATGACCGTGCTCGCCAATGAGCAGGTCATCGACGGCAAGGGCTGGCGCTCCGGCGCACCCGTCGAGCAGCGCGACCTGACGCAATGGTTCCTGCGCATCACCTCGCGCGCCCAGGACCTGCTGGACGGTCTGGAGACGCTCGACCGCTGGCCCGACAAGGTCAAGCTGATGCAGTCCAACTGGATCGGCCGGTCGCAAGGCCTGCTGATCCGCTGGCCGCTGGCTGCTGGTACCGCACCCGCAGGCGAGACCGAGCTCGAAGTCTACACCACCCGCCCCGACACGATCTTCGGCGCCTCCTTCATGGCGATCGCCGCCGACCATCCTCTGGCCAAGAAGGCTGCGCAGGACAATCCGGCGCTGGCATCCTTCATCGAGGAAATCAGCCATCGCGGCACCTCCGCGGCCGAGATCGAAACCGCCGAGAAGAAGGGCTTCGACACCGGCATTCGCGTCGTCCATCCCTTCGACGACAGCTGGACCCTGCCGGTCTATGTCGCCAATTTCGTGCTGATGGACTACGGCACCGGAGCCATCTTCGGCTGCCCGTCCGGCGACCAGCGCGACCTCGACTTCGCCCGCAAATACGACCTGCCGGTGGTGCCGGTGGTCATGCCTGACGATGCCGATGCGGCGAGCTTCGCCATTGGCGACGAGGCCTATGTCGAGGACGGCGTGATGATCAATTCGCGCTTCCTCGACGGCATGCGGCCTCAAGAAGCCTTCGACACCGTCGCCGACCGGCTGGCGAAGGTCGAGATCGGCGGCCGGCCGATGGTCGAGCGCAAGGTGCAGTTCCGCCTGCGCGACTGGCTGATCTCGCGCCAGCGCTACTGGGGCTGCCCCATTCCCGCGATCCATTGCGACGCCTGCGGCACCGTGCCTGTCCCGGCCGACCAGCTCCCGGTCGAACTGCCGATGGACGTGACCTTCGACAGGCCGGGCAATCCGCTCGACCATCACCCGACCTGGAAGCACGTCGCCTGCCCGCAATGCGGCGCGCCGGCGCGGCGCGACACCGACACGATGGACACATTCGTCGATTCGTCCTGGTATTTCGCCCGCTTCACCGACCCGCAGAATGAAGCGCAGCCGACCGACCTTTCCTATGTCGACGGGCCGAACGGCTGGTTGCCGGTGAACCAGTATATTGGCGGCATCGAGCATGCGATCCTGCACCTGCTCTATTCGCGCTTCTTCACCCGCGCCATGCAGGCGACGGGGCATGTCAACAGCGTGGAAGAGCCCTTCGAGGGCCTGTTCACGCAGGGCATGGTGGTGCACGAGACATACCGGATCGGCACCGGCCCGAACGGCGCCTACGTGACACCGGCCGAGGTCGACATCGCAGAGAGCGACGGCCAGCGCCGCGCGACCCTCATCGCATCGGGCGAAGAGGTTGCCATCGGCCCGATCGAGAAGATGTCGAAGTCGAAGAAGAACGTGGTCGACCCCGACGACATCATCGCCTCCTACGGCGCCGACACGGCCCGCTGGTTCATGCTGTCCGATTCGCCGCCCGACCGCGACGTGATCTGGACCGAGGCCGGCGTTGAAGGCGCACACCGCTTCGTCCAGCGCGTCTGGCGGCTGATCGCCGAAGGCGCGCCCGCGCTGGCGGGAATCACGCCCGCTTCCGCCTCGTATGGCGAGGCCGGACAGGTGTCGCGCGCCACCCACAAGATCCTCAAGGCGGTCGGCGAGGACATTGGCAAGCTCGCCTTCAACCGGGCCGTGGCGCGTCTCTACGAGCTGGCGAACGTGCTGCAGGCACCGATGGCGGCAGCCGCCGCCGGCAAGGCAGATACCGGCCTCAAGGGCGCGCTCAGCGAGGCGACGCAGTTCCTCGTTCTCATGATCGCCCCGATGATGCCGCATCTGGCGGAAGAATGCTGGACGGCGCTGGGCGGCGAGGGCCTGGCCGCCGAGCAGCGGTGGCCTGAATTTGATTCGGCGCTGGTCACGGACAATGAAATTGTCTTGCCGGTGCAGGTGAACGGCAAGAAACGGGGAGATTTGACAATCGCCCGCGACGCTGACCAATCTGCCATCGAACAGGCTGCGCTGGCGCTCGACTTCGTCCAGAAGGCGCTCGACGGCAAGCCGCCGCGGAAGGTCATCGTGGTGCCGCAGAGGATCGTCAATGTCGTTGCCTGAACAAGGGGCCTGAAGCAGTGGATCGCGCCTACCGGGACAGACGTCGCTTCGGCTTCGCCGGCCGCAACATGCTGCGCGCCGCCGCCGTTCTTCTGGCAGTTGCGGCTGCCGCGGGCTGCACGGTGCGCCCGCTCTATTCCAACGGCCCTGCCTCGATGGGCGCGGCGGCGAGCGATCAGGCGCGGCTCGCCTCCGTCGCGGTCAGCCCGGCCACGACGCGGCCTGGCCAGGAAGTCCGCAACCATCTGGTCTTCCTGTTCGGCCAGGGCGCCGGCGAGCCGGCCAGCCCCGCTTACACGATGCGGCTTTCCGTGACCGCCACCGCCATCGGCGCCGCCGTCTATCAGGTCGGATCGGTCGCGCAGGAGCCGACCTCCTCGCTGGTCAATGTGACGGCAAACTATACGGTCGTCGACAATGCGACGAGGCAGACGCTTTTCAACGGATCGCGCATGGCATCCGCGCCTTTCGACTATCCACGCCAGCAATATGCCGCGCTGCGGGCGCAGCGCGATGCCGAGAACCGTGCCGCCCGCGAGGCTGCGCAACTCGTCTATCTTGCCGTCGGCCAGAGCCTCGCGCGAACGCCCTGAGCCGGCAAACCGGGAGATCAACCGCCGGAACCAAGCGGCCCGCCACCAGTTCATAGCATCCGGATGTCATTGCGGCGTCACCTTCGCGGCGCAGACATCGGGCTGGAGAAAGACTACATGGATTTCAGGACGATGCCGGCTTCCTTCGCCGCCATGATCGGTGCACTGACGCTTAAATGGTCTGTCCCTTCGCAGACGCCCCATATCGTCGACCAGCTGATCGCAGAGCGGACGCAGAACCTGTCCGCCAATCCCTTCTGGCCCCTGATGCGGCCGCTCTTCTACAGGTTCCTGCATTATTCGGAGGCCATCCGCATGGCCGACGAGATCGCGCCCATGCCGGCCTGGACGGCCTTCGAATATCTGAGCGAGCTGCTGAAGATCGACCTGCATGCGACGGGGCTTGAAAACATCCCGGCCAGCGGCGGCTTCATCCTCGCGCCGACTCACCCGACCGGCATCGCCGACGGCATCGCCATCTTCGACCTGCTGCGGCCGATCCGGCGCGACATCGCAATTTTCGCCAATCGCGACGCGCTCCGCGTCACGCCGCGCTTCGGCGAGATCATCATCCCGGTCGAATGGCGCCCCGGCGAGAAGTCGCATGCCAAGAGCCGCGACACGCTGGAACGCACGGCGCTGGCCTTCCGCGAGGAGCGTGCGGTGGTGCTGTTCGCGTCCGGCCGCATCGCCTACTGGAACGAGGGAAAGCTGACCGAGCGCCCCTGGCAGAATTCGCTGGTGGCGCTGGCGCGGCGCTACGAGGTGCCTATCGTCCCGGTCAACCTGAAGGCGCGCAACTCGCCCCTGTTCTACCTCATGTCGCGCATGGGCAGCGAACTGCGCGACATGACCGTGTTCCGCGAATTGCTGAACAAGAAGGGCATGTCCTTCAACATGATCGTCGGCAAGCCCATCGCGCCGGACAGGCTGGCGGGCGACGCCGCGGCGCTCACCCAGCGTCTCCAGCAGCACACGGTCGAACGACTGGCCGCCGATCCGCAGGCCGAATTCATCTGACCCGAAAAGCAAATCCCGCGCACAAGGCGCGGGATCGCATCCGTCTATGATGGGCTGGTCAGCCGATCTTCTGGCCGGTCTTCGCCCAGTCGGCGGTGAAGAGTTCGAGGCCCTTGTCGGTCAGCGGGTGCTTGACCAGCGCCTTGAGGATCGCCGGCGGCACGGTCGCCACATCCGCGCCGATCAGCGCAGCCTGCTTCACATGGTTGACCGTGCGGATGGAGGCCGCGAGGATTTCGGTGGCGAAATCGTAATTGTCGTAGATCTGGCGGATCTCGGCGATGATCTGCATCCCGTCCTCGCCGATATCGTCGACGCGACCGACGAAGGGCGAGATGAAGGTCGCGCCCGCCTTGGCGGCGAGCAGCGCCTGGTTGGCGCCGAAGCACAGCGTCACATTGACCATCCGGCCCGACGCGGTGATGTCCTTGCAGGCGCGCAGGCCATCGAGAGTCAGCGGGACCTTGATGCAGATATTGTCGGCGATCTTGGAGAGCACGTCCGCCTCGCGCATCATGTCCTTGTAGTCGGTGGACACGACCTCTGCCGAGACGGGACCGTCGACAATGTCGCAGATCTCCTTGGTCACTTCCTTGATGTCGCGTCCTGCCTTGAGGATCAGCGACGGATTGGTGGTTACGCCGTCGAGGAAACCGAGCTCGTTCAGCTCGCGGATTTCCTTCACGTCGGCCGTGTCGACGAAGAATTTCATGATGGTTCTCCTCATCAGTTCTGGCCGCATCGGGAGAAGTGCGGATCTGCCCTTGCTCTAGAACAAGAACCGCGCAAGGTCACTAGCGATGCCTGAAGAATCGAACAGTCGCCGCACGGTTCCCGTGCTGGTGCCCATGCCCGCCGAAAGGCCCTATTCCTACACGGTCCCGCCCGGCATGACGGTGGAGCCGGGTTCGATCGTGCGCGTGCCGCTGGGACCGCGCGAGGTCGCGGCGATCGTCTGGGACGGCGACAGCGAGGCGATCGATTCAAAAAAGCTCCGGCCTTTGAGCGCAGTGTTCGATTGCCCGCCGGTGGCCGCCGAAGCGCGGCGTTTCGTCGACTGGGTCGCAGCCTACACGCTCACGCCTCCCGGCCTCGTCGCGCGCATGCTGCTGCGCGTGCCGGCAGCCTTCGATCCCGAACCGCTGGTGGAAGGCTTGCGCGCCACCGGCACGGAGCCAGACCGGGTAACCGCCGCGCGCGGCAAGGTGATGGCGCTCGCCGCCGATGGCATGGCCTGGACGCGCTCGGGCCTCGCCCATGCGGCAGGCGTGTCGTTCACCGTCGTGGACGGGCTGATGGCGCAAGGCGTGCTGGAGCCGGTGCTTCTGCCACCCCGCGCGGTGGTGGCGCGGCCCGATCCCGACTATGCCGCATCCGCGCTCACCGATGACCAGGCCGGCGCAGCAAGCGAACTGGCGCAGCGTGTGGAAGACGACAGCTTCTCAGCGACGCTGCTCGATGGCGTGACCGGCTCGGGCAAGACCGAAACCTATTTCGAGGCCATCGCCGCCGCGGTCCGCAAGGGTCGGCAGGTGCTGATCCTCATGCCCGAGATCGCGCTGACGCAGGCTTTTCTCGAACGTTTCCAGGACCGTTTCGGCGCAAAACCGGCCGAATGGCACTCCGACCTTGCGCCGCGCATGCGCGAAAAGGTCTGGCGGCAGGTGGCGGAAGGCACCGTACAGGTCGTGGCGGGCGCGCGATCCTCGCTCTTCCTGCCCTTTCGCGACCTCGGCCTGATCGTCGTCGACGAGGAGCACGACGCCGCCTACAAGCAGGAGGATCGCGTCTTCTACAATGCCCGCGACATGGCCGTGGTGCGCGGCCATATCGGCCATTTCCCGGTCGTGCTGGCCTCGGCGACGCCTTCCGTGGAAACGCGCGTCAATGCCGACGAGGGCCGCTATCGGCGTGTCGCCTTGCCGCGCCGATTCGCGGAAGCCGCATTGCCGGAACTCGCCGCCATCGATATGCGCCGCCACCCGCCGGCACGCGGCGGCTTCCTGTCGCCGAAACTGCTCGGCGCGGTGAAGGAGACGCTGTCGCGCGGCGAGCAATCCCTGCTCTTCCTGAACCGGCGCGGCTATGCTCCGCTGACGCTGTGCCGCGTCTGCGGCCACCGCTTCCAATGCCCGGACTGTTCGAGCTGGCTGGTCGAGCATCGCTTTCGCGGCCAGCTCGTCTGCCACCATTGCGGCCATCACGAGCCGCGACCGGAAGCCTGCCCGGAATGCGGCACGCTGGATCATCTCGTGCCGTGTGGGCCGGGCATCGAGCGTATCGCCGAGGAAGTGGTCGGACATTTCCCCGACGCCCGCACCATCGTGCTTTCCTCCGACATGCTCGGCGGCGTGCGCCGACTGCGGCTGGAACTGGAGGCGATCGCCAAGGGCGAGGTGGATATCGTCATCGGCACCCAGCTCGTCGCCAAGGGCCACAACTTCCCCAATATGACGCTGGTGGGCGTGGTGGATGCCGATCTCGGCCTCGCCAATGGCGACCCGCGCGCTGCCGAGCGCACCTTCCAGCTGCTCAGCCAGGTGACCGGCCGCGCCGGGCGAACCGGCAAGAAAAGCCGCGGCCTGATCCAGACCTGGCAGCCCGACCATCCGGTGATGCGGGCGATCGTCTCAGGCGATGCCGACAGTTTTTATGCCCGCGAGATCGATGAGCGGCGACGCGGCGAACTGCCGCCCTTCGGCCGGCTGGCCGCCATCGTGGTGAGCGCGGCAACCCGCGCGGAGGTGGAAGGCCATGCCCGCGCCCTGCGCCGCGCCGCGCCGGCAGCACCAGACATACAGGTGCTCGGCCCGGCCGAGGCGCCGCTGGCGTTGCTGGCCGGACGCCATCGTTTCCGGCTTCTCGTCCACGGCTCGCGCCGCGCCGCCATGCAGGACTATGTCCGCGCTCTGATCGCAACCGGGCCGAAGCCGCGCGGCTCGGTGCGGGTGCAGATCGACATCGATCCGCAGAGCTTCCTGTAGCCCGGCAATATCCGGGAGGAAGGCAGTGCCGCTCCTCGCGCGATCGGCTAGAATCGCCGCGATTCGGAGGATGTCTCGATGGAATACGCATTTCCGTGGCCGATGAGCCAGGGCGAGTGGCTGGCATGGTGGTCCGCTTTGTTGACGCTGGTCTTCGGCCTGCTCCTGCTTTTCGCGCCGGGGATCAGCCTGCGCATCCTGCTGCTGCAGACGCAGCCGGAACGTCCCCACGCCGTCGCGCAGGCACGTGGCACCATGTCCGGCTTCTATCTCGGCACCGCGCTTTCCTGCCTGCTGCTGGCGCAGCCCTTTCTCTATATCGCGCTCGGTCTTTCCTGGGCGCTGACTGCTTTCGGCCGCATCGTCTCCATGCTCTCCGATGGCGGCAACAAGCTCTACAACTGGGTGGCGCTGGTCGTCGAAATCCTGCTGGCGGCCGGCCCTTTGCTGTTCGCTTTCGGCTTTATCGCCTGACGCCGCGCGTGCGCCGCACAAACTGCGACAAAACTGCCGCAAAACGGGCGCGTCGCGTCTGTTGCGAGTCGTAGTTTGCTGTGCTAGACGGCAATCGACTTTTGACCGGGAGACACGGCAAAGGCCGTTTTCCGGTCAGATTTTTTCAATCAGGTCAAAGATTTAGCCAGCAATTCGATTGCCAGCGTGAAATCTCGGACCTCTCACGACGAAGAGAAGCAGCGTTCCGTGGCACAATCTGGCTCGATGATCTCCGGCGTTGCCGATCGATATGCGGGCTCCCTCTTCGATCTGGCGCTGGAATCCGGCCAGGTCGCAGCAGTGGAGAACGATCTCGCATCGGTGGAGCGCATGCTCGCTGAGAGCGCCGACCTGCAGCGCCTCATCCAGTCCCCCGTCTTTTCGGCAGACGACCAGTTCCGCGCCGTTTCCGCATTGACGGAGAAGGCCGGCATCAAGGGTCTCGTCGGCAATTTCCTCAAGGTCGTCGCCAGGAACCGCCGCCTCTTCGCGGTGCCCGGCATGATCGCTGCCTTCCGCCGCATCGCCGCCGCCCATCGCGGCGAGGTCACCGCCGAGGTGACGTCGGCACACCAGCTCACCGCGGCGCAACAGGCCGAACTGAAGCAGACGCTCAAGGGCGTCGCCGGAAAGGATGTCGCGATCAGCCTCACGGTTGATCCCTCCATCCTCGGCGGCCTCATCGTCAAGCTCGGCTCGCGCCAGATCGATACGTCGCTCAAAACCAAACTCGCTTCGCTTAAGCTCGCACTGAAAGAGGTCGGCTGATGGATATCCGCGCCGCGGAAATTTCCGCAATTCTGAAGGACCAGATCAAGAACTTCGGCAAGGAAGCCGAGGTTTCCGAGGTTGGTCAGGTTCTCTCCGTCGGTGACGGCATTGCCCGCGTCTACGGTCTCGACAACGTCCAGGCGGGCGAGATGGTCGAGTTCCCGGGCGGCATCCGCGGCATGGCGCTGAACCTCGAGACCGACAATGTCGGCGTCGTCATCTTCGGCGCCGACCGCGACATTAAGGAAGGCGATACCGTCAAGCGCACCGGCGCCATCGTCGACGTGCCGGTCGGCCCCGCCCTTCTCGGCCGCGTCGTCGACGCGCTCGGGAATCCGATCGACGGCAAGGGCCCGATCAAGGCGACCGAGCGCCGCCGCGTCGACGTCAAGGCGCCCGGCATCATCCCCCGCAAGTCGGTCAACGAGCCGATGTCGACCGGCCTCAAGGCCATCGACGCGCTCATCCCGGTCGGCCGCGGCCAGCGCGAGCTGGTCATCGGCGACCGCCAGACCGGTAAGACCGCGATCCTGCTCGACACGATCCTGAACCAGAAGTCGGTTCACGTTTCCGGCCCGGATTCGGAAAAGCTCTATTGCGTCTACGTCGCCGTCGGCCAGAAGCGCTCGACCGTCGCGCAGTTCGTGAAGGTGCTCGAAGAGCGCGGCGCGCTCGAATATTCGATCATCGTCGCCGCGACCGCGTCCGATCCCGCCCCGATGCAGTATCTGGCCCCGATGGCCGGCTGCGCCATGGCCGAATATTTCCGCGACAATGGCCAGCACGCGCTGATCGGCTATGACGATCTGTCCAAGCAGGCCGTCGCCTATCGCCAGATGTCGCTGCTGCTGCGCCGTCCGCCCGGCCGCGAAGCCTATCCGGGCGACGTGTTCTACCTGCATTCCCGCCTGCTCGAGCGCGCGGCGAAGATGAACGACGAGCTGGGTGGCGGTTCGCTGACGGCGCTGCCGGTCATCGAGACGCAGGCCAACGACGTGTCGGCCTATATTCCGACCAACGTGATCTCGATCACCGACGGCCAGATCTTCCTCGAGACCAACCTCTTCTTCCAGGGCATCCGCCCGGCCGTGAACGTCGGCCTGTCGGTGTCGCGCGTCGGTTCCGCCGCGCAGATCAAGGCGATGAAGCAGGTTGCCGGCTCGATCAAGGGCGAGCTCGCGCAGTATCGCGAAATGGCTGCCTTCGCGCAGTTCGGCTCGGATCTCGATGCAGCGACGCAGCGTCTCCTGAACCGTGGCGCACGCCTGACCGAGCTGCTCAAGCAGCCGCAGTTCTCGCCGCTCAAGACGGAAGAGCAGGTCGCGGTGATCTTCGCCGGCGTCAACGGCTATCTCGACAATCTCGCCGTCAATCAGGTCGGCAAGTTCGAGCAGGGCCTGCTGGCGCATATGCGCGCCGACGGCAAGGCCGTGCTGGACGCCATCCGCGCCGAGAAGGCGCTGTCGGACGACCTGCGCGCCAAGCTGAAGGCCGAGATCGACACCTTTGCAAAGACCTTCGCCTAACGGCGCGGGTCCAATCCATACCGGGACGGGCAGATGGCCTCTCTGAAAGACCTCCGCAACCGCATCGCCTCGGTCAAGGCGACGCAGAAGATCACCAAGGCGATGCAGATGGTCGCCGCGGCGAAGCTGCGCCGTGCCCAGGAAGCGGCCGAGGCCGCGCGCCCCTATTCGGAGCGCATGGCTGCCGTCATGGCGAATATCGGCCAGGCCGTCGGTGGAACCGATGCGCCTGCGCTGATGGCCGGCACCGGCAAGGATGACGTGCACCTGCTCGTCGTCGCCACCGCCGAGCGCGGCCTTTGCGGCGGCTTCAATTCGCAGATCGCCCGCCTGGCGCGCGACCATGCCCGCAAGCTGATCGCCGCCGGCAAGACGGTGAAGATCATCACCGTCGGCAAGAAGGGATACGACATCCTGCGCCGCGACTTTGCGAGCCTGATCATCGAGCGCATCGAACTGCGCGACGCCAAGCAGATCGGCTTCACTCATGCCGACGGCATCGCCCGCAATGTCATCGCCCGCTTCAATGCCGGCGAATTCGATGTCTGCACCCTGTTCTATTCGCAGTTCAAGTCGGTGATCAGCCAGGTGCCGACGGCACAGCAGATCATTCCGGCGGCATTCGCATCGGGCGAGGAAACCTCCGATACGGCAGCCGGAACGGCCGTCTACGACTACGAGCCGGAGGCCGGGGACATCCTGTCCGACCTGATCCCGCGCAACATCGCGGTGCAGATCTTCCGCGCGCTGCTTGAAAATGCGGCGGGCGAGATGGGCGCCAAGATGACGGCGATGGACAATGCGACCCGCAACGCCGGCGACATGATCAACAAGCTGTCGATCACGTATAACCGCCAGCGCCAGGCACAGATCACCAAGGAACTGATCGAGATCATCTCGGGCGCCGAGGCGCTCTGACGCGCACCGGAGCGATCCGGCCGCGCATCACAAGGACAAAGGACCAAAGAGGCTCAACGATGGCTAAAGCAGCTACACCAAAGAAGGCCGCAGCACCGGCTGCTGCGGCAGCAAAGGCCGCTCCCGCGGCTAAGGCCGCTCCGGCAGCAAAGGCACCCGCCCGCCGCAAGGCCGCGGCACCTGCCGGCACACCGGCCGCGTTCGTCGCAGCCGGCGCGACCGGCAAGGTGGCACAGGTCATCGGCGCCGTTGTCGACGTAACGTTCGAAGGCAATCTGCCCGCCATTCTGAACGCGCTGGAGACCGACAACCAGGGCAACCGCCTGGTGCTCGAGGTCGCACAGCACCTCGGCGAGAACACCGTACGCTGCATCGCCATGGACTCCTCCGAGGGTCTGGTGCGCGGCCAGCCGGTCGCCGATACCGGCGCGCCGATCTCCGTGCCCGTCGGCCCCGAAATGCTCGGCCGTATCATCAACGTCATCGGCGAGCCGGTGGACGAAGCAGGCCCGATCACCGCGACCGAAATGCGCGGCATCCACCAGCCGGCTCCGGAATATGTCGATCAGTCCACCGAGGCGCAGATCCTCATCACCGGCATCAAGGTTCTCGACCTGCTGGCTCCCTATGCGAAGGGCGGCAAGATCGGCCTGTTCGGCGGCGCCGGCGTGGGCAAGACCGTGCTGATCCAGGAACTGATCAACAACATCGCCAAGGCCCACGGCGGCTATTCGGTGTTCGCCGGCGTCGGCGAGCGCACCCGCGAAGGCAACGACCTCTATCACGAGTTCATCGAATCGGGCGTCAACAAGAAGGGCGGCGGCGAAGGCTCCAAGGCCGCGCTCGTCTATGGCCAGATGAACGAGCCCCCGGGTGCCCGTGCCCGCGTCGCGCTGACCGGCCTGACGGTTGCGGAATACTTCCGCGACGAGGGCCAGGACGTGCTGTTCTTCGTGGACAATATCTTCCGCTTCACGCAGGCCGGCTCGGAAGTGTCGGCGCTGCTCGGCCGCATTCCTTCGGCGGTGGGCTATCAGCCGACGCTCGCCACCGACATGGGCGCGCTGCAGGAGCGCATCACCACCACGACCAAGGGTTCGATCACCTCGGTGCAGGCCATCTACGTGCCGGCCGACGATCTAACCGACCCGGCGCCTGCGACGTCCTTCGCCCACCTTGACGCGACGACGACGCTGAACCGCGCCATCGCCGAGAAGGGCATCTATCCGGCGGTCGACCCGCTCGACTCCACCTCGCGCATGCTCGACCCGCTGATCGTCGGCGAGGAGCACTACCAGGTGGCGCGCGACGTGCAGCAGACGCTGCAGCGCTACAAGTCGCTGCAGGACATCATCGCGATCCTGGGCATGGACGAGCTTTCCGAAGAGGACAAGCTCACCGTGGCCCGCGCCCGCAAGATCGAGCGTTTCCTGTCGCAGCCCTTCTTCGTCGCCGAAGTCTTCACCGGTGCGCCGGGCAAACTCGTTGACCTCGCCGACACCATCAAGGGCTTCAAGGGCCTCGTCGCCGGCGAATATGATCACCTCCCCGAGGCGGCCTTCTACATGGTCGGCACCATCGAGGAAGCGGTCGAGAAGGCGCAGAAGCTGGCAGCGGAAGCGGCCTGAGCGAATAGCGAATAGGGAGTAGCGAATAGGGTTTAGTGAATCGGCGCGGGCGATGTCTATTCGCTATTCGCTATTCGCTATTCGCTAACGAAACATGGCTGAAGCCTACAAGTTCGAACTCGTTTCACCCGAGCGCCTGCTCGTTTCCGAGCTGGTGGAATATGTCATCATCCCCGGCACCGAGGGCGAGATGACGGTGATGGCGCAGCACGCCCCCGTGATGACCACGGTCAAGCCGGGCGTCGTGACGGTCAAGACCGTGTCCGGCGCCGAGCACCGCTATGTCGTCTTCGGCGGCTTTGCCGACATCCTGCCCGATGGCTGCACACTGCTGGCGGAGTTCTCCGTGCCGGTCGCCGAGGTCGACAAGAACGATCTCATGCGCAGGATCGAGACTGCCAAGGCGGAGCTGGAACATGCAAACGACGATCACTCCCGGACCAAGGCGGAGCAGTTCCTCGCCCATATGACCGAGTTGCACGAAACGGTCTGACGCGGATCTCATATCATCAAAAAAGGCCGGGCTCTGCCCGGCCTTTTTGTTTTTGGGAACCAACCCGGCGGGACCGCCTTTCGGTCAGGGAGTTCGTATCGTGAAGGTTCACATCCTTTCCGCAGCCCTGCTTGCGGCACTTTGCACCGATGCCGATGCGCAGTTCGACCATATCCTCGCCGATGGCCGTGCGCTGACCACCGCATTCTCCGATGGCGACAGCGCCACGATCTGGTCGCATATGAACGACGAGATGCGGCAGGCACTGGGTTCGGAAGCGGCGCTGAGCGAGCTCGAGCGGCAGGTCGATGCCGGGTTCGGCGCCGAGCTGGAAATCCTCTCGGAATATGCCCAACCCGCCAATGCATATCTGGCCTATATGCGCACCGCCCGCCATGAGCGCGGCATGCTGGTCACGCAATGGACGCTCGACAAGGATGGCAAGGTAGCCGGCTTCTTCGTTCGCCCGGCAGGAGAAGCGGCGCCCTCGACGCATCTCGACTACGACACCAGGGCACGGCTTGCCTTGCCCTTCCATGGCGAATGGTTCGTCTATTGGGGCGGGCGCACACCCGACGCCAATTACCATGCAGTCGACCCCGGACAACGCTTCGCCGTCGACCTCACGGTGCTGCGCGAAGGAAGCAACCACGAAGGCGACGGCACGCGGCCGGAGGATTATTATTGCTGGAACCAGCCCGTGCTCGCCCCCGCGAATGGCACGGTCGCCCATGCGACAGGCGACCTGCCGGACCAGGCTATCGGCGACACCGATACGGCCAACCCTGCCGGCAATCATGTCGTGATCGATCTCGGAAACGATGAATATGTCTTCCTGGCCCATCTTCAGCACGGCAGCGTGGCCGTGAAGGAGGGCGACACGGTTGCGGAAGGACAGGTGCTTGGCCGTTGCGGCAATAGCGGCAACACCTCGGAGCCGCACTTGCACATCCACCTTCAGACCTCGCCCATACTGGGGCAAGGCGAAGGCCTCCCGGTCTTCTTCAATTCGTACAGGGCGGACGGAAAACCGGTCGCCCGCGGCGAATTGCTGCGCGGGCAGAGCATCACGCCGGACAACTGAGCAAAGAGATGGAGCGGCTCAGCGTTTCCGTGAAACGATGGACCGCTCCGATCGCCACGTTCGAAAACCCCGCCTCATTCCCCCGGCACGGCATCCAGTTCCGGCATGCGTCGGGCGGCGCCTCGCGCGGGAGATGCAGCTGGCTCTTCGCCCGTCTTTTGCTGTGACAATTCCGCCGCCGCGAATGCATCGACGGCAATCACTCGCGCGGTGGCCGCCTGCGCTTCCGTCAGCAAGGCGGCATCATCTTCCGAAATGATCCCCCGCAGCAGCGCATCCGCAACGCCAGTGGCGCGCGCCTCGCGCATCTTGCGCTCAATCGGCCCCACCGCCGTCGCCTGGATGAAAGCCGCCTCCAGCTGCGCCAGCGGATGGTCGGGCCGGCCTTCGCCGAGATAGAGGCCGGGCGTCAGGCGGTCCCGCTGCGCCGACGGCGTCATCAATATTTCGGCGACCGTGCGAACGAGATCGTCCGAAGGCTGCGGCTCCGGCACGCCGAACGGGAAGGCGACAAGCCGGACGGCGGCAGCGGCAAGGCGCGACGGCAGGTTGCGCAGCACGCCCTTGAAGGCGACGCCGATGCGGCCGATGCCCTGCGCCATGACATAGTCCACCAGAGGGCGGTCCACGGCCTGCCGCCCCTCGCTCTCGAAGCGCTTGAGCACGGCTGCCAGCAGGTAGATTTCGGACAGGATGTCGCCCAGCCGCGCCGAGAGCATTTCACGCCGCTTCAGCGCACCGCCGAGCGTGAGCAGGGACAGATCGCTCAGCAGGGCGAAGGCGGCCGAGAAGCGCGAGAGCTGCAGCCAATGCTCGCCCATGGCCGTGTCGTCGGGCGTAGGCCCCAGGATGCCACCGCTCCAGCCGCGCAGGAAAGCGCGGCCCGCATTGGCCACGGAATGGCCGACATGCTTCCAGAACACCGCGTCGAAGGCGTCCAGCGCCTTCTCGTCATCCGTGTCGGCCAGCGCGCCGAGCTCATCCAGCATATAGGGATGCGAACGGATGGCGCCCTGCCCGAAGATCATCAGGTTACGCGTGAGAATATTGGCGCCCTCGACGGTGATGCCGACGGGGACGGACCTGTAGACCGAGCCGAGCCAGTTCTTCGGCCCCTCGATGATCGCCTTGCCGCCATGGATATCCATGGCCATCTCGACCGAACGCCGCATGCGCTCGGTGGCATGGTATTTCATCAGCGCCGAGATGACGGAAGGACGATGCCCCTCGTCGAGCGCGGCCAGCGTCATGCGCCGCGCCGCGTCGATCAGATAGGCATTGGCGGCAATGTCGGCGAGCGGCTTCTGGATGCCCTCGAACATGCCGATATGCGTGTTGAACTGCCGCCGCACCCGCGCATAGGCGCCTGTCGCCCGCGCGCACATGGAAGCCGACGCTGCGGACTGCGATGGCAGCGAGATGCTGCGGCCGGCGGCAAGCGCCGTCATCAGCATGCGCCAGCCCTGGCCGATCTGCTTCTCACCGCCCAGAATCCAGTCGAGCGGAATGAAGACATCCTCGCCGTGGAGCGGGCCGTTCTGGAAGAAGGTCATCAGCGGGATGTGCCGCTCGCCGTGGCGCACGCCCGGCATGTCGGTGGGCAGAAGGGCGACGGTGATACCGAGTTCCTCGCCGCGCCCCAGATGGTTCTCCGGGTCGCGCATCTTGAAGGCGAGACCCATGACGGTCGCGATCGGCCCCAGCGTGATGTAGCGCTTGTGGAAATTGAGGCGGATGCCGAGCACGCGCTCGCCTTCATGCTCGCCATATTCCACCACGCCGGTATCGGTCATCGCGGCGGCATCGGAGCCCGCATCCTCGGAGGTGAGGCCGAAGCAGGGTATCTCGCGTCCGTCGGCCAGCCGCGGCAGCCAGTAGTCGCGCTGTTCATCGGTTCCGAAATGCAGCAGCAACTCGCCCGGCCCGAGAGAGTTCGGCACCATCACCGTCACGCCGGCCACCACGGAGGCAGAAGACAATGTGCGCACGACTTCCGAATGCATGGTGTTGGAGAAGCCGAGGCCGCCATATTTCTTCGGGATGATCATGCCGAAGAACCTGTTCTCGCGCATGAAGCGCCAGACCTCGGGCGGCAGGTCGCGCGCCTTCCAGTCGAGCGTCCACTGGTCGACCATCGCGCATAATTCGCGCACCGGCCCGTCGAGGAAGACCTGTTCTTCCGCGGTCAGCTTTGCCGGCTGCATGGCGACGAGCTTTTCCCAGTCGGGATTGCCGCCGAAAATCTCGCCGTCCCACCACACGGTGCCCGAATCGATCGCCTCGCGCTCCGTGGCGGAAATGGTCGGCATCGTCTTGCGCGCCCAGTCGAAGACCGGGCGGGTGATACGGTTCCGGCGGAAGTCGCGGAACGACATGCAATGCTCCCTTGTGGCAACGATTGATGATCACAATGCACCAGTCGGGCGCACAGTTCCAATGCCACGAAGGTTCTAAGCGGCCGCGGATCCGGATTTCCGTGATGTTTTCAGGGCGCGAGATGCCGGAAGGCGGCAACCACCTGAACGTAGAGCGGCCGCTTGAACGGCACGATCAGCTCCGGAAGCGTCTGCATGGGCTTCCAGCCCCAGTCGTCGAATTCCGCCTCATGGCCGCCCGGTGGCGGGTTGATGGCGATCTCGCTCTCGTCGCCCTCGAAGCGGAAGGCGAACCATTTCTGCGTCTGGCCGCGGAACTTGCCCTTGAGCGCTATTCCTACCAGATCGCGTGGCAGATCGTAATTGATCCACTCCGGCGCCTCGGCGAGCAGCGAGACCGAGCGCATGCCGGTCTCCTCATGGAGCTCGCGCAGCGCGGCCGGCAGCGGCTCTTCGCCCGCATCGATGCCGCCCTGCGGCATCTGCCACAGCTTGTCGGAGCCGGCCATCTCGCTATCCGCGCCGGCGATGCGGCGGCCGGCCCAGACGAGGCCTGCGGCATTGAGCACCATGATGCCGACGCAGGGCCGGTAGGGCAGGCTCTCCGGATCGACCGGCGCCCGTTTGTCCTTCTTTCCCATTCTCACCCTCGCTCGGGATCGGCCGCGACGGCCGAGATCGGCACGATCTCGATGCCGCGCCGACGCGCTTCCTGCACCCAGCCGGTCACTGTGTCCACCGTCACGTCGAAGGCGGAGCCGATGCCCACCGCAAAACCCTTGGCGCGCGCCGTGCGCTCCAGATCGTCCAGCCGGGCGAGGATATCGCCGCGCTCGCGCACCGAATCGATCATCACGTCGCCGGCGGCGAAGGGCGTGCCTGCGGAAGCGCTGAGATCGGCGCCAAGGCTGCGCGCGCTCGATCCATCGTCCAGGAACATCAGCCCACGCTCTCCAAGCTCGCGGATGAACGGCTCCATCGCCGCCCTGTCGGTCATAAAGCGGCCGCCCATATAATTCATGACACCGGTATAGTTGGTGGTGCGCGACAGCACCCAGTGCAGCCTGTCGCTGTTCTCGTCGGCGGAGACGTCGGCAGTGAGCGTGTTGCGGCCCGGATCGACATTCGGATAGTCGAAGGGCTCGAGCGGCACCTGCATGACGATTTCGTGCCCCTTCTGGCGCGCCTGCTGCATCCAGCGGTCGATGCTGTTGCCGCCCGAGGCGAAGGCGAGCGTGACCTCGGCCGGCAGCTTGGCGATGGCCGCCTGCGTGCCCGTCTGCGACACGGCGAGACCGCCGAGCACGATCGCCACCCGCGCCCCGCGCGCGCCGGACCAGGGCCGCGCATAGGCGTCGAAGGGCCTGCGCCCGTCGGCGCCGCGCACCGGCAGCGGCCCCTCGGGACTGTCCTCGATCAGCGCCCGGTCGGGCAGATGCGCGGTGCGCAGGTCCTGGTTGAGGGAAGACGGGTCGCGGATCACGATGCCGCCGTTCTGGGGCGGAACCTTGATGATCTGCGCACCCCCAGACTGTGGAGGCGCCTGTGGCGTCGGACTTTGCGCCGCCGTTTCGACCGGCACGGCTGCGACCGCCTGGCTGGGCGTTCGGAAGGGCTGCTCGCGCAGCGAGATCGCCGCCGAGGCGCCGAACAGTCCGACCATGATAAGCATCAGCAGCGTGCTGCGGCCGGACGGAAGGTGAAGCGGCCGTCCGCCGCCGCGCGGGGGGCCATCGAGACCGAGCGGCCTGTCGAGGGTCGACCGCCTTTGCTCATCGCCATTCATCGGCCGCACGAGTCCAGTCTGTGAGATCTGCCCGTACGCGACACGATGCGGGCGGCATTTGATGCCGATTGAATCGAAAGGCCCACAATCTGCATTGCGGGCCTTTCGTGAAACTTACTGCGGCTGCAGCAGCGCCCGGTCGGGGCTGGGCGGGAAGGCCGGATCGGTCTTCACGCCGCGCAGCAGGTCGAGCGCGTATGAGAGTTGCACGTCGTCCTTCGGATCCGGCGGCACATAGGCGGACGAGCCCGAACCCTCGTCATTCTCGTTGGCGCCCTTGATATGGCCGCGCAACTCGGATTCGCCGCGGCTGACATTGCGGCCAAGCAGTTCCTCGGGAAGCGGCTGGTCGACCTTGATGTCGGGCGTGATGCCGGTTCCCTGGATCGACTTGCCCGAGGGCGTGTAATAGAGCGCGGTCGTCAGGCGCAGCGCGCCGTTCTCGCCCAGCGGGATGATCGTCTGCACCGAGCCCTTGCCGAACGACTTGGAGCCCAGCACGGTCGCGCGGCGGTGATCCTGCAACGCGCCGGCAACGATTTCCGAGGCGCTCGCCGAGCCGCCATTGACCAGCACGACGATCGGCTTGCCGTCGGTGCGGTCGCCGGCGCGGCTGTCGAAGCGGGTGATGTCCTTCGGATCGCGGCCACGGGTGGAGACGATCTCGCCGCGGTCGAGGAAGGTGTCGGAGACGCTGACCGCCTGGTCGAGCAGACCGCCCGGATTGAGCCGCAGGTCGAGCACATAGCCCTTGAGCTTGTCGGCCGGCACCTCGGCCTTGATCTTGTCGATCGCCGCCTGCAGGTCGTCGAAGGTCTTCTCGGTGAAAGAATTGATCTTCAGATAGCCGACATCCTCCTCCACGCGAGAGCGGACAGCCTTCACCTTGATGACGTCGCGGACGATGCTGAGCTTGATCGGCTCGGCCGCGCCTTCGCGGACGATCGTCAGCTCGATCGGCGTATTGACCGCGCCGCGCATCTTGTCGACCGCGTCCGAAAGGGTCAGGCCGCGCACTTCCTCGCCATCGATATGCGAGATGTAGTCGCCGGCGAGCACGCCGGCGCGGGCGGCGGGCGTGTCCTCGATCGGCGAGATCACCTTGACCAGCTCGTTCTCCATCGTGACCTCGATGCCGAGGCCGCCGAACTCGCCGCGCGTCTGCACGCGCATGTCCTGCGCCGCTTCGGGGTTGAGATAGGAGGAATGCGGGTCGAGCGAGGTGAGCATGCCGTTGATGGCGCTTTCCACCAGCGCCTTGTCTTCCGGCGGCGTGACATATTGGAGCCGTACCCGCTCGAAAATGTCACCGAAGATGGAGAGCTGCCGGTAGGTCTCCGAATTGGCGGCGATCGCGGCCGAACCGCCCGCGCCATAGACGAGACCCATCGCCGACGCACCCATCAGGGCGCCGGCGGCCAGAAGCGACAACTTACGTATCATTCCCTGTCCTTCCAGAAAAACGCTCCGCCCACCATGGAGCAGGATCGACGGGCTTTCCATCCTTACGCAGCTCTATGTAGAGCTGCGGCGCGGCACTTGCATTGCCGGGACCGGCGCTCGCCAGCCTGGCTTCCCCCATGGCGCCGATCGGCTCGCCCGCAAGAACGGTCTGGCCAAGCGCCACGTTGATTCGACCCATACCCGCCAGAACAATATGATAGCTGCCGCCGGCATTCAGGATCAATAGCTGCCCGTAGGAACGGAACGGTCCGGCATAGATCACGGTGCCGTCTGCGGGTGCGGTAACGATCGCGCCCGATTGTGTTGTAACAATGTCGCCAAGCCGCTTCATGCCGGTCTCGTCGGCCTCGCCGAACCGGCCCGCAAGCCGGCCCGCCACCGGCAGCGAGGCCTTGCCGACGAGCTGGTCGAAGGGCACCGGCTGCGCAAGTCGCGTCGTCTCCGGAACCGGCCGGCTTTCCTCCAATGCCGCCTGGCGCGCGGCTTCTGCCTCTTCGCGAGCCTTTTCCTCCGCTTGGCGTACGGCGCCGATTTCCTTCTCCAGCGACTGGATCAGATCCTGCAGGCTGCCGGCGCGGGCGGCCAGTTCGGCGGCCCGTTTCTCCTCCGCGGCGAGCACGCTTTCGCTGCGCTGCTGCAGGGTGCTTTTCTCACGGATGAGGATTGCGAGGCGCTCGCGCTCGGCCGCCTGCTCCGCCACCGTCGCCATCAATTTTTCGCGTTCGGCCGTGATCGAGCCCGTGAGGCGCGCCATTTCGGCCAGATCGGCGGCGAGCGCCTGCGTCTCGCCACGCAGTTCGGGTACCACCGCGCCGAGCAGGATGGCCGAACGCACCGAGCCCAGCGCATCCTCTGGCCGCACGAGAATGGCCGGCGGCGGGTTGAGGCCCATGCGCTGCAGCGCGCCCAGCACCTCGGCCAGAACATCGCGCCGCGCCGCCAGCGATCGCTTCAGCGCCCCTTCCTGTTCGCGCAGGTCGCCCAGCCTGTCGCCGATGGTCTCGGCTTCCTGGCCGAGCTTGCGTTCGGTCTTGACCGCCTGGATCATCGCCGCCGTCAACGCGCGCTGATCGTCCTTCAGCGTCTCGATCTCGGCGACGATGTCCTCGCGGCGCTCCTGCGACAGCGTCATGTCGCGGGTGATCTGCTCGAGATCGGCCCGGTTGTTGGCCTGTCGCTGTGCGAGGGTGGAGAGCGCATCCTGCGCCATGGCGGGCGCGGCAAGGATCAGCCCGGCGCAGAAGAGCGCCATGGAGGCAATCGATCCGAATGATGCCGCTTTCCTCGGGAGCATGAATGGCCCTCAAGCAATTCCAGCAAAAGTGCGCAGCGGTTTTGCGTCCGGAATTGCGTAGACAAAGATAGTTCCGTGATCCTTAGGCCGGCTTCGTTAACGAATAATCAACCATGGCGAAGCAGCCTCGCTTTCCACGCGACGATCCCCCGCGAATGTGTCGAAAACCGTGACGCGGGGCTCGTCTCAGCTTCGATGATAGGGATGGCCGGCAAGGATCGTGGCGGCGCGGTAGAGCTGCTCGGCCACCAGCACGCGGGCGATCTGGTGCGGCCATGTCATGCGGCCGAGCGAAAGCAGCAGGTCGGCGCGCTGGCGCATCTCGCCATCATGCCCGTCCGGCCCGCCAATGACGAAAGCGAGCGCGCGGCGGCCTTCGTCGCGGAAACCGCCAAGCCTGGCGGCGAAGTCCTCGGACCCCAGCTGGGCGCCCCGCTCGTCGAGCACGACCAGTGCGCTGCCTGGCGCAACCGCACCCTGGAGCAGCCTGGCTTCCTCGCGCATCCGCTCCGATGCGGAACGGGCGCGGCTTTCGGCAAATTCGTGAACGCCGCCGAACTCCAGCCCCAGCGTCGGGCCGGCCTTGCCCAACCTGTCGAGATAGCGCTCGGCAAGCTCGCGCTCCGGGCCGGCCTTCATGCGGCCAATGGCGTGAATGTCAATCCGCATCGATCCGTGGCGCCGCACGGCGCGTCATTGTGCGCCCGTTGCGACGCAAACCCGGACCACCCCGCCCCCGGCGGGCTGCGAAATGATCCGTCTCCCTCTTCCGCAGCGATTCCAGCGCGGAACCGCGTCAGGCTCAGTGGAGGGTTTCGCCGTCCATGTCCGGCACCATCCACATCTTCTCCAGATTGTAGAATTCGCGCACTTCCGGACGGAAGATATGGACGATCACGTCGCCTGCGTCGATCAGCACCCAGTCTGCGCTCGACAGGCCTTCCACGCGGGCATTGCCCTGGCCGGCATCCTTGAGCGCGGCCAGGAGGTGCTCCGCGACGGCGGCGACATGACGGTGCGAACGCCCCGACGCGATGACCATATGGTCCGCGAGGCTGGACTTACCCTGGATGTCGATGGAGACGATGTTTTCGGCCTTGGAGTCTTCGAGGCTCGCAAGAACCGCTTTCAGAACCGAGGTCACGGCGTCGATGCCGCCGATTTCGGCTGGCGAAGGGGCGGTCGCCACCTTCTTGGCTGTTGCTGTTCTCAGCGTCTTTCCTTTCGATCACGAAGAATACGCCGATGCGCCACGCGACGCAGCGACAAACGGAAGATAGGCGCAGTCATGCAACAGTTTCAAGACTCCCCCGCAGATGATCTCGCCCGCAGCGCGGTGGAGGAAAGCGACGAACGTCGCCCATGCAGGAAGGTCCAGGCCGGCGGACGCATATGGGCGAGCCTGCCGGCATCCGATTCGTCGATCCGCGCATGGTCGAATGTCTTCGCCATCACCGAGGAAAGGAAGGAGAGCGTCGCGCCCGGACGGTCCACCACCGCGATGGGGATGGAGGCGGCGATCTGCTGCCAGCGCTGCCAGCGGTGGAAATCGCGCAGCGAATCCGCGCCCATGACCCAGACGAAATCCACTCCCGGATTGCGCGCCTGCACCAGCGCGATCGTATCGGCGGTGTAGCGGATGTGGAAGGCCGCCTCGAAAGCGGTAACCTTGATACGGGGATTGCTCGCAATGGCTTCCGACAGGGCGATGCGCTCCCCCAGCGGCTTGAGCTCGCGCGCGCTCTTCAGCGGATTGCCCGGCGTCACGATCCACCAGAGCTGGTCGAGCCGCAGCCGCCGCAAGGCGGTGTCGGCCACCAGCTCGTGGCCAGCATGCGGCGGATTGAACGACCCGCCGAACAGCCCGACCTGCATGCCCTTTTCGACATATGGCATGCGCAGATAATGGCGGTCCGGCAGCCCTTCGAACATTCGGCTACGGCCGGACCTGGCCGCTGCCGCGCACGCGATATTTGAACGAGGTGAGCTGCTCGACGCCGACCGGCCCGCGCGCATGCATGCGCCCCGTGGCAATGCCGATCTCCGCGCCCATGCCGAACTCGCCGCCATCGGCGAACTGGGTCGAGGCATTGTGCAGCAGGATGGCGGAATCGATCTCGGCAAAGAAGCGCTCCACCGCCTGAGGATCGTTGGCGACGATCGCCTCGGTATGATGCGACGAATATGTCTCGATATGCGCGATCGCCTCGTCCACGCCATCGACCAGCTTCACCGAGATGATCGCATCGAGATATTCGGTCGACCAGTCGGCCTCGACCGCGAGGGTCACCGCGGGAAAGAGCGCACGCACTTCGTCAGTGGCGCGGATGGCGCAGCCGGCCTCGGCGAGCGCGGTCAGGATCGGCTTAAGATGCGTGTCCTTCACCGCGCGGTCGACAAGCAGCGTCTCGGTGGCGCCGCAGACGCCGGTGCGCCGCATCTTTGCATTGACGGCGATCTTCACCGCCATGTCGAGCTGCGCCGACCGGTCGATATAGAGATGGCAGATGCCTTCCAGATGGGCGAAGACCGGCACCCGCGCCTCGTTCTGCACGCGCTCCACCAGGCTGCGGCCGCCGCGCGGCACGATCACGTCGAGATTGCCGCCCAACCCCTTCAGCATTTCGCCGACGGCCGCGCGGTCGGTCGTGGGGACAAGCTGGATCGCATCCGCGGGCAACTTCGCCGCCTTCAGCCCCTCCACCATGCAGGCATGGATGGCGGCCGAGGAATTGGCCGAATCAGAGCCGCCGCGCAGGATCACGGCATTGCCGGCCTTGAGACACAGCGCGCCGGCATCGGCCGTCACATTGGGCCGGCTCTCATAGATGACGCCGATGACGCCGAGCGGCGTGCGCACACGCTCGATATGAAGGCCGTTGGGGCGATCCCATTCGGCGATCACCGCACCGACGGGATCGGGCAGTTCGGCGATCTGGCGGATACCGTCGGCCATGGCGCGGACTCGGTCCGGCGTCAGGTTGAGACGGTCCATCATGGCCGGCGAAAGCCCCGCCTCCTCGCCATTGGCCATGTCGACTACATTGGCGTCGAGGATCGCCTGTTCGTTGCGGCGAACGGCATCGGCCATGGCGACAAGCGCCGCATGCTTGCGTTCCGCGCTTGCGGTCGCCAGCGGCCGTGCGGCGGCGCGCGCGTTGCGGCCGATATCCGCCATGATGGCGGCAATGTCCTGCTTGTTCTTGTCGAGCATGATCAGCCCTCCGCTTCCTCTGCGTCGCGCCTTCCGGCGGATCGGGAAATGACAAGGTCGTCGCGATGGACCATCGCGGACCGCCCCTCATAGCCGAGCGCGGCGGCGATGGCAGCCGTCTTGAGACCGGCAATCCTTACGGCATCGGCGGCATCATAGGCAACCAGCCCGCGTGCGATCTCGCCGCCCTCCGGGCCGACGACCGCCACTGTATCGCCGCGCGAAAAGTCGCCGGAGACGAGCGTCACGCCGGCCGGCAGCAAGGATTTGCCCCGCATCAGCGCAGCCTCCGCGCCGGCATCGACAACGAGCCGGCCGGCCGGCTCGAGATTGCCGGCGATCCACGTCTTGTAACCCTTCACCGGCCGGTCACTGGGCGCGAAGAAGGTGGCGCGCTCGCCGCGCTCGATTGCCGCAAGCGGGTTCATCCTGTTGCCGGCGGTAATGATCATCGCGGTTCCCGCGGCGGTCGCGATCTTGCCGGCATCGATCTTGGTGCGCATGCCGCCACGCGAATATTCCGACGCCGCCGCGCCCGCCATCGCCTCGACCTCCGGCGTGATCATCGCCACATGCGCGATGAACTCGGCATCGGGCTGAAGCGCGGGCGGCGCCGTGTAGAGCCCGTCAATGTCGGAGAGCAACACCAGAAGGTCCGCGCCCATCATCGTGGCGACGCGCGCCGCCAGCCGGTCATTGTCGCCATAGCGGATCTCGGTCGTGGCGACGGTGTCGTTCTCGTTGATGACAGGCACAGCGCCGAGCTTGAGCAGCGTGCCGATGGTCGCGCGCGCATTGAGATAGCGGCGGCGCTCCTCGGTATCGCCCAGCGTCACGAGGACCTGGCCTGAATTCAACCCGCAGCGGTGCAACTCGCGCGACCATGCGCCGGCAAGCTCGATCTGCCCCACGGCGGCGGCGGCCTGGCTTTCCTCAAGCTTCAGCGTGCCCGACGGCAGGCCCAGCAGGCTGCGGCCGAGCGCGATGGCGCCGGACGAAACGACCAGCATCTGCGTGCCGCGCTTCGACAGGGCGGCGATGTCGTCCACCAGCGCGGCGAGCCATTCGGTGCGCAGTCCGCTCTTCCGGTCGACCAGAAGGGCGGAACCGATCTTCACGGTGATGCGGCGATAGGAGGAAAGCGATGTCATCGAGAAACGGCCGGACGGAATGCTACTTGAAGGTGAATGCCCATGGATGCGTGCTCTACTTCGCCCAGCGCGGGTCGGCCTCGGTCCTGGCCTCGCGCAGGCGGGTCTCGCCGATCTCGGCGGCGAGCGCGCGCAATGCGGCCTCCACCCCCTCATGGGTGACGGCCGAGAGCACCAGCGGCGTGCGGCCAGCAGCGCGTTTCAGGGCGGCGAGCTTCTTCTTGCGCGCTTCGGGTTCCAGCGTGTCGGCCTGGCTGAGCGCGACGATCTCCGGTTTCTCCGCCAGCCCATTGCCATAGGCTTCGAGCTCGGCGCGAACTGTCTTGTAGGCCTTGCCGGGGTTCTCCTCGACGGCCGAGACGAGATGCAGCAGAACGCGCGTGCGCTCGACATGGCCGAGGAAGCGGTCGCCGATGCCGACGCCTTCATGCGCGCCCTCGATGAGACCGGGAATGTCGGCCAGCACGAATTCGCGACTGTCGATGCGCGCAACCCCCAACCCCGGATGGAGCGTGGTGAAGGGATAATCCGCGATCTTGGGTTTGGCGGCCGTGACGGCGGCAAGGAAGGTGGACTTGCCGGCATTGGGCAGGCCGACCAGCCCGGCATCGGCGATCAGCTTGAGCCGCAGCCATATATTGCGCTCGTCGCCCGGCAGGCCGGGATTTGCGCGGCGCGGCGCTTGGTTGGTCGAGGTCTTGAAATGCTGGTTGCCGAAGCCGCCATTGCCGCCCTTGGCGAGCAAGAAACGCTGACCTACCTCGGTGAGGTCGCAGATCAGCGTTTCATTGTCTTCCTCGAATATCTGCGTGCCGGCAGGCACCTTCAGCGTCACGTCGGCGCCTTTCGCCCCGGTGCGGTTGCGGCCCATGCCATGGGTGCCCGTCTGCGCCTTGAAATGCTGCTGGTAGCGATAGTCGATCAGCGTGTTGAGCCCGTCGACGGCCTCCGCCCAGACATCGCCGCCACGGCCGCCATCGCCGCCGTCGGGGCCGCCGAACTCGATGAACTTCTCGCGCCGGAACGACACCGAACCGGCGCCCCCGTCGCCGGAGCGGATATAGACCTTGGCCTGATCGAGGAATTTCATCTGCTTGGCACTTCCAGCTTGAGAATGGTGCTCTAGCGCAAGCGCGCGGCCGGCGCGAGAGCGGAATTGAGCGAGGCGGCGCTCATGCGGCCGCCCAGCTCTTGAGGCTGGCCCAGGTCTTGCGGTCGAGCACATAGCGCTCGACCGCGACGCGACCCGCCGCCAGCGAGTGGATCATGCCCTGCCCCACATAGTGGAAGCCGCATTTCTGGATCACCCGTCGCGACGCCGGATTGATGACCCGGCAGGAGGCCTGCACCAGCCGCACCTCGCTTGCGCGAAAGCCGTGGTCGACCAGCGCATGGGCGGCCTCGGTGGCATAGCCACGACCCCACCAGGCTTCGCCGATCCAGTAGCCGAGCTCCAGCCCATGCGGCACCGCGTTCAGAGCTGCGCAGCCGATGAAGGCGCCATTGTCGCCCAGGGTGAGCGCATAGACGCATCCGTCGGCGCGCGCCGCCGATGCCGCGACAAAGGCTTCGGCCTCGGCCTCGCCATAGGGATGCGGCATGCGCGCCAGCATCTCGGCGATGCGGCGGCTTGCTGCGAGGCGGGCGAGGTCGGGAACGTCATCCTCATGCGGCGGCCGCATGACGAGACGTTCCGTCACCAGAACCGGACATGCGGTGAGCGAGGAACTGCCTTCCTCTTCGTCTTCCGCTGCGAGCACCATCGTCTTTCCCTCGCTGGAGCATTTCGCAGCCAGATGGATCATCCGGCGTCACGCGAAATGCTGCTAAACCAAGCGAGAGCAGCGAGCGTTCTGACGAGCCCCCGCTGCTCCTGCGCCGCTCACGCGGCAGCCATCTCTTCATCTTCGGACAGGCACAGGCCATCCAGCGCCAGCCGCGTCGTCAGCGTCTGCACGGCGGTTCCGCGCGAGCGTGAATAGGTCTGGCTCGTGCCCGTCAGATGGAAGCCGAGCTTTTCCTGAACGCGCAGGGATGCCGGATTGTCGACGAAGACCGACGACCGGATGCCCGTGATCGGACGCGTCGCGGCCGCATGGGCGATCAGCCGGCCGGCGGCTTCGGTCATGAAGCCATGGCCATGCCACGGCTCCGCCAGCCAGTAGCCGAGACGCGGCTCGCCGCCGCCGCCATCGAGCGAGACGACGCCGATCAGGCGCTCGCGATGGATCGTATAGACGAGGCTTTCCGGCGCGGCCGAAGCCACCGCGATCCAGTCCTCGGCATCCTCGATATGGTAAGGAAACGGCACCGGACCGAGCATGCGGGCAACGTTCCAGTTGGCAAGACCGGCGGCGATCTCTTCCGCATCGAGCCAGGTCGGCGTGCGCAGGGTCAGGCGGCTTGAAACGAGGACGTGCATGGCGGAACTCCAGGCATGGAAAAAGGGGAGATGGACCGCCCATCTCCCCTTGATCTCAATCCTGGCTCTGCCAGACACCGGACCCCGAAAGACGGGCGCCGGTGTTATGGTGCGGAACCGGCTACTCCGCGGCTTCGGCGGCTGGGGCCACCGATACGTAAGTGCGACCGTTGGCTTTGGTGCGGAAGGAAACCGCACCGGCCTCAAGCGCGAAAAGCGTATGGTCCTTGCCCATGCCGACATTCACGCCCGGGTGCCACTTGGTGCCGCGTTGACGAATGATAATGTTGCCGGCGCGAACGACTTCGCCGCCGAACTTCTTGACGCCAAGGCGCTTGGATTCGGAATCGCGACCGTTACGCGACGAACCGCCAGCTTTCTTGTGTGCCATAGTCTTGCTCCTTTGCGCCCTGCGGCGCCTTCAGTCCTTATGAACGCATTCGCGTTCCGTGTCCAATCGTAAACCGACCTTACTTCTTGGCCAGTTCCTTCGCCTGCTCGCGCCAGTCGGCGATCTGCTCGCTGCTGAAGGGCATCGCCTCGTCGATACGGGCGATATCCTCGTCGGTGAACGCCGCAATCTGCGCGAAGGTGGTGATGCCCTGCTCCTTGAGCTGGCCGGCAGCCACCGGGCCGATGCCCTTGATCGCCTCGATGTCGTCAGCCTCGCCGGCCGGCGCGGTGAACAGCGGCGCCGGAGGGGCGGTTTCCGCCTTGGCTGCCTTCTTCGCCGCGGGCTTCTCGGCTGCCTTGCCTTCGGCCTTCGCCGCAGGCTTCTTCGACGGCTTCTGGCCGTTCGTCAGGATCTCCGAGATGCGCACTGTGGTGAGCAACTGGCGATGGCCGCGCTTGCGGCGCGAATTCTGGCGGCGGCGCTTCTTGAAGGCGATGACCTTCTCGCCACGGCCCTGCTCGACGATCTCCGCCGTTACCAGCGCGCCTTCCACGAAAGGAGCGCCGAAGGTCACGTCGTCACCATTGCCGAAGGCCAGCACGTGGCCGATCTCGACGATGTCGCCGGCCTCGCCGGTGAGATTTCCGATCTGCAATACGTCATCGGCTGCAACGCGATACTGCTTGCCGCCGGACTTGATGACTGCGAACATTTGTTTGCCTTTCGCTTGTTCGGTCCAGCCTGACCCGCGAACGGGGCGGCCGTCTTTTTATCAGTCGTTTCCGGGTTCCTGCCTTGCATGAGGCCCGATGGGCCACGCAAAGCAAACCCGGCGCGGAGGGGACTCCACGCCGGACGCTGGGGCAGATACGCGACAGACGGTGCAGAGTCAAGATTGCGTGCATCGAACGCGCTCTGTATTGCGGAAGGCTCGGAACGACGGACAGGCGCGTGAAGGAACCGATCATCGAGGTCGAGCCGCACGGCTCCGCAACAGGGAAAGGCGCGATGCCCGCCAGGACCGGACGAATGCGGTTGCGGCGCTGGCGCCGCCGGCTCGTGGCCGCGCTTGCCATCCTCGTCGCCCTGCCGCTCGTCCTGCCCTTCGTCTATCTCATTCCGGGCACGCGGCCGGTGTCCACGCTGATGATCTCCGAACTCGTGACGTTCAATGGCTATGACCGGCGCTGGGTGCCCATCGAGGAGATGAGCCCCAATGTCGTCAATGCCGTCATGATGTCGGAAGACGGCCAGTTCTGCTCGCATCACGGTATAGACTGGGGCGAGCTGAGGGCGGTGCTGGACGATTTCCGCGCCGGCGAGCCGACGCGCGGCGCCTCGACCATCCCCATGCAGACGGCCAAGAACCTCTTCCTCTGGAACGGCCGCTCCTATCTCCGCAAGATGCTGGAACTGCCGCTCGCCATCTATATCGACGCGGTGATGCCCAAGAAGCGGCTGATGGAGATCTATCTCAACATCGCAGAATGGGGTTCCGGCGTCTATGGCGTGGAGGCCGGCGCGCAGACCCATTTCGGCAAGCCGGCGAGCCAGCTCACGCCCCGGCAGGGCGCGCTGATGGCCGTCACGCTGCCGGCGCCCCATATCCGCAATCCGGCGAAGCCCGGCCCCGGCCTCAGCCGCATCGCGGCGATTGTCGAGCGCCGCGCGGCGCGTTCCGGCGCCTATACCGCCTGCCTGCGCTGAAGCATTCGCAGCCAGGCGGATTCATCCATGCGTCTGCCGGAACGCCGCCGCGTGCCCCCCGCGGAAATTTTTGCGTTCGACGCTGGCCAAGTCGCCGGCTTGCGTGTATAGGCACGCGACTTCTATGGAATTCGGGTCTGTTCGCCTCCCGCCAGCGGGCCGATGACCCTGTTTGTGACAAGTGGAGCAAGTCCCGTGGCTGTACCGAAACGAAAGACCTCGCCGTCCAAGCGCGGCATGCGCCGTTCGGCCGATGCGCTGAAGGCCCCGACCTATGTCGAGGACAAGAATTCCGGCGAAATGCGCCGTCCGCATCATATCGACCTGAAGACCGGCATGTATCGCGGCCGTCAGGTGCTGGAGCCCAAGGAAGGCTGATCGGCCTCCTGGTTTCGCTGAAGATCGGACCGGCCTCTGGCCGGTCTTTTCATATGTGCTGATGTTTGACGGCGCCGGCGCGCCGGCAAGGAGATCTGCATGCTTGCCCAACTGCCTTTGCTGATCGTGCCCTTCATTCTCTACAATCTCGGGCTGCTGGGCCTTTTCGGCGGCACTGCCTATCCCTGGGACGAGCAGCTCTTCTCCCTCACCATGATCTCGGGCGGAGTCTGGACGATGACGCTCGCCGACCTGATGATCGTCGTCACGCTGGTTCTGCTCCTGGTGGAGATCATGAAATCGACGCGCACCAGCAATGCGTCGGTGGTCGACCACCTGCTTTCGACCTTCGTCTTCGTCGCCTTCCTGGTCGAGTTCCTGCTGGTCGAGGGCGCGGCGCACTCGCTTTTCTTCGTGCTGATGCTGATCGCGCTTTTCGATGTGCTGGCGGGTTTCGTGGTCTCCCTGCGCGCGGCAAGCCGCGACGTCACCCTCCGCTGAAAACAGCAATCCAGCAAAGGTGCGCAGCTCTCTACGTCCGGATTTGCATAGCGGAAAAGGCGGCGAGCGGGCGCATGCTCCGCTCGCCCGATATTGAATTAGCCGGCGTCTGCGACGAAGCCTGCCGCCTCGACGCCTGCCACGGCGGCGATCTCGTCATTGTCGGACGTGTCGCCGGTGACGCCGACCGCGCCGATGATCTCGCCGGTCTTCGTCTTCACCAGCGCGCCGCCCGGCACGGGAATGATCTTGCCTTCCGACACACCCGACAGGCCGGTGAAGAAATGCGGCCGGTCCATCGCCAGCTTGTTGACCGCGCGCGGACCGATGCCCAGCGCCAGCGCGCCGAAGGCCTTGCCGGTGGCGATCTGGTAGCGCAGGTTCGACGCGCCATCCTGACGCTGGAAAGCAATGATGTGCCCGCCGGCGTCGAGCACCGAGACGGACAGCGGCTTGAGGCCGAGTTCCTTGCCCTTGGCCAGCGCTGCCGAAATCATGCGGTTTGCCTTGGCGAGCGAAATACGTGCCATGATGTCCCTCCTGTTGTGACGCCCCCGTCTAGAGCATTTCGCAGCCGGACGGAATCGTACAAATGCGGTCAGGGAAGCCAGAGCGGGCCTGAAGATCGGGATCGGTAGCCCGGCAGCACGAATACCGAAAATATGCCAGCCAGCCGGGAGGCGGGTATCGATGCGCGCGGCTAGCCCTTGCGCCCCATGGAATCGATCTTGCGCTGCATGGCGGCGATCTGGTCCTTCAATTCCCGCAGATCGTCGGCATCGCTGCTGCCAGTCGGTTCGGGCGCGGTCGTGGCCTGCGGAAACGGCGTGAACATGCGCATGGCGTTCTGGAACAGCTCGACATTGCGGCGCGCCTGTTCCTCGAAGGCCTTCATCGGCGCGGCCTGCATCATCTCCATCGGGCCCTTGCCCATCGCGTCCTTCATCTGCTCGCGGAAGCGCTCCTGCTCCTTCGCGAAGGCGATCATCGACTGTTCGAGAAAGCTCGGCACCACCATCTGCATCTGGTCGCCATAGAAGGAGATCAGCTGGCGCAGGAAGGAGACCGGCAGCATGTTCTGCCCGTCCTTGTTCTCCAGCTCGAAGATGATCTGCGTCAGGACCGGATGGGTGATATCCTCGCCGCTCTTGGCGTCCTGCACAGTAAAATCCTCACCCCGCTTCACCATCTCGGCGAGGTCTTCCAGCGTCACATAGGTTGAGGTGCCCGTATTGTAGAGACGGCGGTTTGCATATTTCTTGATCACCACCGGATCGTCTTTTGCGGGCATCGAGAACCTCCCATACGCGCCCCCGCCTCATGGCCGTCGAACGGCCGGACGGCGGGACCCTCCAGCCAGAATTGCGCAAAGCCGGCGCGAATGAAAGCACTTTGTGCACTGCGGCAGCGGTTTGCCCGCTTTGGCGGCATTTGCGGCTGCAAGCTGACGAATCCGGTTTGACAGCTTTCGCGGAAAGGGCAAGAAATCGGGGCATAACCGGTCCAGTGCCAATTCGAGGAGACGTCCATGGCCGCTTCACAATCCATCGTCGTGGCGAGCGCCGCGCGCACGCCAGTCGGCTCCTTCAACGGCTCCTTCGCCAACATGCCGGCGCATCAACTCGGCGCGGTCGCCATCAAGGCGGCGCTCGAGCGCGCCGGCGTCGACCCGAAGGAGGTCGACGAGGTGATCCTCGGCCAGATCCTGTCGGCGGCGGAAGGCCAGAACCCCGCCCGCCAGGCGGCGATGAAGGCAGGCATACCGCAGGAAACGACCGCCTGGGGCCTCAACCAGCTCTGCGGCTCCGGCCTGCGCGCCATCGCCGTCGGCATGCAGCAGATCCAGACCGGCGATGCCGGCATCATCGTCGCCGGCGGGCAGGAATCCATGTCCATGGCGCCGCATGCGCAGCATCTGCGCAGCGGCACCAAGATGGGCGACCTCAAGCTCATCGACACGATGATCAAGGACGGCCTGACCGACGCCTTCTACGGCTATCACATGGGCAATACGGCAGAGAACGTCGCGCGCCAGTGGCAGCTCACCCGCGACGAGCAGGACGCCTTCGCCGTCGCCTCGCAGAACAAGGCCGAGGCCGCGCAGAAGGCCGGCCGCTTCAAGGACGAGATCGCGCCGGTCACCGTCCCGTCGCGCAAGGGCGATACGGTGGTGGATGCCGACGAATATATCCGCCATGGAGCGACGCTGGAGGCGATGCAGAAGCTCAGGCCCGCCTTCGACAAGGAAGGTACCGTGACGGCGGCGAACGCCTCCGGTATCAATGACGGCGCGGCCGCCGCCGTGCTGATGAGCGAGGCCGAGGCCGTCAGGCGCGGTATCACGCCGCTGGTGCGCATCGTCTCCTGGGCCACCGCCGGCGTCGACCCGCAGATCATGGGCACCGGGCCGATCCCCGCCTCGCGGAAGGCCTTGCAGAAGGCCGGCTGGAAGGTGGACGACCTCGATCTCGTCGAGGCCAACGAGGCTTTCGCCGCACAGGCCTGCGCGGTGAACAAGGACATGGGCTGGAACCCGGACATCGTGAACGTCAATGGCGGCGCGATCGCCATCGGCCATCCCATCGGCGCCTCGGGCGCGCGGGTGTTCAACACGCTGGTCTACGAAATGCGCCGCCGCGGCGCCAGGAAGGGTCTCGCGACCTTGTGCATCGGCGGCGGAATGGGCGTCGCCATGTGCGTGGAAGCGATGTGAACCAAAAAAGCGAATAGCGAGAGCGAATAGGGGAGAAAAAAGCGGAGCCGAGCTAGGGCCAATCCCCTCCTCGCTATTCGCTACTCCCTATTCGCTCTCCGACCAAGGGGAGGAGACTTCATGACACGAACCGCACTCGTCACCGGCGGCACGCGCGGCATCGGCGGCGCCATCGCCATCGCGCTGAAGAATGCCGGCTATCGGGTTGCCGCCAATTATGCCGGCAATGACGAGGCCGCGCGGAAGTTCAATGCCGAGACCGGCATTGCCGTCTTCAAATGGTCCGTCGCCGATTACGAGGCCTGCGTGGAAGGCATCAAGGCAGTCGAGGCGGAGCTCGGGCCGGTCGATGTCCTGGTGAACAATGCCGGCATCACGCGCGATGCCATGTTCCACCGCATGACGCCGCAGCAATGGCGCGAGGTGGTCGACACGAATCTCACCGGTGTCTTCAACATGACCCATCCGGTCTGGCCCGGCATGCGCGAGCGCAAGTTCGGCCGCGTCCTCACCATCTCGTCGATCAACGGCCAGAAGGGACAGGCGGGACAGGCGAACTATTCTGCGGCGAAGGCGGGCGACATCGGCTTCACGCGCGCCCTGGCGCAGGAAGGCGCAAGGGCCGGCATCACCGTCAATGTCGTCGCGCCCGGCTACATCGCCACCGACATGGTTATGGCCGTGCCGGACAAAGTGCGCGAGGCGATCATCGGCCAGATCCCCACGGGCCGTCTGGGCGAACCGGAAGAAATCGCCCGCTGCGTGGTCTTCCTCGCTTCCGACGAGGCCGGCTTCATCAATGGCTCGACCATTTCCGCCAATGGCGGCCAGTTCTTCTCGTAACGGATAGAAGGAGGCCGCGGGAGCCTTGGTTCCCGCGGCTTTCCCGCTTTACTCGGCAGGCGCAATGCCGGCGACGATCGGCGACTTGTCCTCGAACAGCATGTTGTGGACCACGCCCGCAATCGCGGCGCCGGCGATGGGCGCGACGATGAACAGCCACACCTGCTGCAGCGCCCAGCCATCGGCGAAGAGCGCAACACCCAGCGAGCGCGCCGGATTGACGGACGTGTTCGTCACCGGGATCGAGATCAGGTGGATCAGGGTCAGCGTCAGGCCGATGGCGAGCGGGGCGAAGCCCGCCGGCGCGTTCCGCCCGGTCGCACCCAGAATGACCATCAGGAACATGAAGGTGAGCAGCACCTCAATGATGAGCGCCGAGCCCAGCGAATAGCCGCCGGGCGAATGCTCGCCATAGCCGTTGGAGGCGAAGCCGCCAACGCCGGCGAAATCGGCCTTTCCGCTGACGACCAGGTAGAGGATCAGGCCGGCCACGGCGCCGCCGACCACCTGCGCGGCGATGTAGGGCAGGAGATCCCGGCCGGGGAGGCGACCGGCCACCGCAAGCCCGACCGACACGGCGGGGTTGAAATGCGCACCCGAAATGCCGCCAAAGGCATAGGCGCCGGTCACGACCGTGAGGCCGAAAGCCAGCGCGACGCCAAGAAAGCCGATCCCCAGTTCAGGAAACGCGGCTGCCAGCACCGCGCTGCCGCAACCGCCGAACACCAGCCAGAACGTACCGATAAACTCCGCTGCAATCTTCTTCGACATGAACCCTCTCCCTCGCAATTGAGAGGTGAACTAGGCGCGAATTCTTGCCTCATTGGCAATTGCCCCTAGGTCAGCAAAGACTTTTGCCACAGGTTAATTTGCACTCGCCGAGAAGAAGGCTTGCCCGACGCAATCTGTATCGGTCCGGCACAAGAGGTTAACGCCATGCGGCGGGAGCCGTGGTCAGGCCTGTGCATAAACTGTGAATCATTGGTGGATGAGCTGTGCGTAACACAATATCTAGCGGTGAACGGAAGCGGAACATGATGCAAACAGTGATTCGTCGCCGATTCGTTCCGGATTTGGCCGATTCCTTAACGAAACCCGCTTCTGCGGCCGTCGAGCCATTAAGGTTCGGTTCAAAAAGATTAACGAATTTCAGCGTTTAGGCGGAGCCGGACAGCATTGCGGGCGGCAGCCGATTCAAAGGTTAACGCACTGCCTCAAATTGTTCTGGTTTCGGTAAGGCTTGATTCAGCATGTGGTGAACGACACCGTCACGGCCCCTATATATAGCCGTGAACGAAGCGTGAATCGCGCCGAGTCAGTGATTCGTCGCCGATTCGTTCCAGACTCGTTCCAGAAGTTAATCGGCATCCCATTTGCGCCGGATGGATGCCTGCACCATATGACACCACGATGAAGGCGAGCGCCTTGGATTGGCGCGCCGCGCATGGTAGCCCGTTGCAACCGCCATGGCCGGGAAAGGCCCTCTTCCTGAGATGAACTTCGCCTCGCCCCAGAAACAGCCGCTGCTGGTCTCCGGCCGCGACGTGACCGCCGTTTTGGGTCCCACCAATACCGGCAAGACCCACCTCGCCATCGAGCGCATGGTCGCCCATGAGAGCGGCGTCATCGGCCTGCCGCTGCGGCTGCTCGCGCGGGAAGTCTATGGCCGCGTGGTGGAAAAGGTCGGCGCGTCCAAGGTGGCGCTCATCACCGGCGAGGAAAAGATCGTCCCGACCGGTGCACGCTATTCGGTCTGCACGGTCGAAGCCATGCCGCGCCAGACGGACGCGGCCTTCGTGGCGATCGACGAGGTGCAGCTCGCCGCCGATTTCGAGCGCGGTCACATCTTCACCGACCGCATCCTGCATCTGCGCGGCCGGCAGGAAACGCTGCTGCTCGGCGCGGCCACCATGCGCGGCATCCTCGAAAAGCTGCTGCGCGGCGTGAATGTGGTGACCCGGCCGCGACTGTCGCATCTGGCCTATGCGGGTTCGAAGAAGCTGACCCGCCTGCCGCGCCGCTCGGCCATCGTCGCCTTTTCCGCCGACGAGGTCTACGCCATCGCCGAACTGATCCGCCGCCAGCGCGGCGCGGCCGCCGTGGTGCTCGGCGCGCTATCGCCCCGCACCCGCAATGCGCAGGTCGAGCTCTACCAGTCGGGCGACGTCGATTTCCTCGTCGCCACCGATGCCGTCGGCATGGGCCTCAACCTCGATGTCGACCATGTCGCCTTCGCCCAGAACCGCAAGTTCGACGGTCACCAGTTCCGCGAATTGACGGCCGCCGAGATGGGCCAGATCGCCGGCCGCGCCGGCCGCCACCTGCGCGACGGCACATTCGGCGTAACCGGTCAGGTCGATCCGCTGCCCGACGAGTTGGTGCGGCGCATCGAAGGGCACGATTTCGAGCCGGTGAAGGTACTGCAATGGCGCACCGCCGAGTTCGATTTCGCCAGCATCGACGCGCTGCGCCGTTCGCTCGACACCATTCCGCCCCTCGAAGGGCTGACCCGGGCGCTGCCCGCCGACGACCAGCGGGCGCTGGAACATCTGGCGCGCGACCCCGAAATCGCCGCGCTCGCCACCTCGCGCCAGCGCGTGACGCAATTGTGGGATGCCTGCGCCCTGCCCGACTACCGCCGCATCGCGCCCGCCCAGCATGCCGACATCGTCGGCCAGATCTTCCTCGACCTCGCCCGCCGCGGCCATGTGGATGAAAGCTACCTGGCCGAACAGGTTGCGCGCGCCGGCTCCACCGAGGGAGACATCGACGCCCTGTCGATGCGGATCGCCCAGATCCGCACCTGGACTTTCGTGTCGCATCGGCCCGGCTGGCTTGCCGATCCGGCACACTGGCAGGAAAAAACGCGCGAGATCGAGGACAGATTGTCGGATGCGCTGCACGAGCGATTGACGAAACGCTTCGTAGACCGCAGGACTTCCGTGCTCATGAGGCGCCTGAGAGAGAATAGCATGCTCGAAGCTGAAATCGGTCCGTCCGGCGATGTCCTGGTGGAAGGTCACCATGTCGGGGAATTGCAGGGATTCCGCTTCACCGCGGACCAGAGCGCCGACGGCGAGGACGCCAAGGCGGTGCGTGCCGCCGCGCAGAAGGCGCTGGCGCAGGAATTCGAGGCGCGCGCCGAACGCTTCGCCAATGCCGGCAACGGCGATTTCGCGCTCGGCTCCGACGGCCTGCTGCGCTGGATCGGCGCGCCGGTGGCGACGCTGGCGGCGACCGACGATCCGCTCAAGCCGCGCGTCATCCTGTTTGCCGACGAACAGCTCACCGGTGCCGCGCGCGACAAGGTGGCCGCCCGTGCCGAGCGTTTCGTCGCCTGGCAGATCGAGAGCCTGCTGAAGCCGCTGGTCGATCTCAAGGCGGCGGACCAGCTTACCGGTATCGCACGCGGCATCGCCTTCCGGCTGGTGGAGAATTACGGCCTCATCAACCGGCGCGACATTGCCGAGGACGTGCGCGGGCTTGACCAGGAAGCGCGCGGCGCGCTGCGCCGGCTGGGCGTGCGCTTCGGCGCCTATCACGTCTTCATGCCGGCGCTGGTGAAGCCCGGCCCGGCGGGCCTCATCACCCTGCTGTGGTCGCTGGCCAATGAGGGCAAGGAAAAGCCGGGCTATGGCGATGTCGTCCATGCGCTCGCCTCGGGCCGCACCTCCGTCGTCATCGACCCGGCCTTCGAGCGCAGCTTCTACAAGCTGGCCGGCTACCGCAATCTCGGCCGCCGCGCCGTCCGCGTCGACATATTGGAGCGCCTCGCCGACCTTATCCGGCCGGCCATGAGCTGGCAGGCCGGTGCGGCGGCGCGCCCCGCCGGCGCCTTTGGCGGCGGGGCCTTCGTGGTCACGCCGGCCATGATGTCGATCCTCGGCGCGACCGCCGAGGATATGGAAGAAATCCTGAAGGGCCTCGGCTATCGCGCCGAACCGAAGCCGGCGGAAGAGGTCGAAACGCGCCTCGCCGGCTTCGACAGGGAAGCCGCCGAAAAGGCCGCTGCTTCGCGGGCTGTTGCACTCACCGAAACGGCAGAGCCGCAGACCGGTGTGGACCCCGAAGCCGCCCCTGCAGAAGATGCCCCCGGTGCCGGCATGGAAACCCCCGCCGCGCCTGTGGAGGCAACCGATGCGCCTGCCGACGCAAGCGTGGCGGAGACCGTAACGGCTGAGGCCGAGGCGCAGGATGAGACGCCTGCCGCGACGGTGGAAGCACCTGCTTCCGCCGTTGCCGAGACCGCCGGGGAACAGCCGGCGGCGGCCGAGGGCGAAGAAGCGCGGCCGCCGGTCCTCGTCTGGCGGCAGGGCCGCCCCGAGGGACGCGGCCAGCGCGGCGGACGACCCGGCGGCCATGCCGGGCGTGGCCAGGGCCGCCGCAACGAGGGTGGCGAATCGCAGCAGGACCGCAGCGGCGGCCGCGAACGCTTCGAGCGCAAGTTCGGCGGCAAGCCGGGCGGGCAGCGCGAAGATGGCAAGCGCAATGAAGGCCGGCAGCAGCGCCACGGCAAGCCAGGCGATGGCAGGCAGGGCGGCAAGCCCGGCGGCGACCAGCGCCCGCCAAAGCCCCAGCGCGAGGAGCGGCCGGCCCGGATCGATCCGGACTCGCCCTTCGCCAAGCTGGCGGCGCTCCGCGACCAGCTCCGCAAGTAGATGGCCGGCGAAGGTCGCCAGCGCATCGACGAGTGGCTTTTCTTCGCGCGCATCGTGAAATCACGCTCGCTTGCTGCCAGGCTGGTTCAGGCCGGCAAGGTCCGCCTCAACCGCGAGAAGATCGAACAGGCGGCGCATGCCGTGAAGCCGGGCGACGTGCTGACGATTTCGCTGGAGCGGCGCATCGTCGTCTGCCGGATCCTCCAGCCCGGTACCCGCCGTGGTCCGGCCGACGAAGCGCGCACCCTCTACGAAGACCTGTCCGCGCCCATTGCGGAACGGCCGGCCGCCGATGCGCCCCGCGAGCCCGGCAGCGGCCGGCCGACGAAGCGGGAGCGCCGCGAGACCGACCGCCTGCGTGACACCCATTGAACAGGATGCGGGGTCGGCGGAAACTTGTTCCGGCAGCGCCCGCCTGCGCGCAATAGCCGCCCTTGTTTCACGTGGTCAAAGGCGATAGTTCACCAACCAAACTCTCTCCGCATGCCATATGCGAGCGGCCGCAACATGACCTATGTCGTCACCGACAACTGTATCAAGTGCAAGTACACCGACTGCGTGGAAGTCTGTCCGGTGGACTGCTTCTATGAAGGCGAGAACATGCTCGTCATCCACCCCGACGAGTGCATCGACTGCGGCGTCTGCGAACCGGAGTGCCCGGCCGACGCCATCCGGCCGGATACGGAACCGGGTCTGGAGAAATGGCTCGGCATCAATACCGAATACGCCACCCAATGGCCGAACATCACGGTCAAGAAGGATGCGCCCGCCGACGCGAAGGATTTCGACGGTGAGGAAGGCAAGTTCGAGAAATATTTCTCGACGGAGCCTGGTTCAGGCGACTGAAAACCCTCCGGGAGGACATCGGATGACGTTGCGGAAGCAGGCCGCTGCGCGGCATGCACCGCCGCCGCGCAGGTGAGCACATGCGGCAAATCGTTGATTCGCGCGACTTTTTGTGGTAACTTCACAAAATATGCCGCTGACGCAACATCATTGATGGCTCTCAAGCCCTAATCACTGAAAGGTGGGACCAAGCTCGGACCAGGGAAACCTGGCCAGGATGACCGTTCGCGCGGATGACGTCCTCCGAAGCTTCAACCCGGCGCAAACGCATATGGCTGGCCGGCCTCCCCGGCCAAGATCATCAGCGCAGCCGCCAGAGCTGCGCTGTCAACAGGAGTAATGGCGTATGGCAACCCAGCAGAAGAAATCCGCGGTGCGCAACGGCTTCAAGACCGGTGAGTTCATCGTGTATCCGGCGCATGGCGTCGGGCAGATCGCCGCTATCGAAGAGCAGGAAGTGGCGGGCATGAAGCTGGAGCTGTTCGTCATCGATTTCCAGAAGGACAAGATGCGCCTCAAGGTGCCGGTCGCCAAGGCGGCATCCATCGGCATGCGCAAGCTCTCGGAAACCGATTATGTCGAGCGCGCGCTGAAGGTTGTGCAGGGCCGCGCCCGCGTGAAGCGCACAATGTGGTCGCGCCGCGCGCAGGAATATGATGCGAAGATCAATTCCGGCGACCTGATCTCGATCTCCGAAGTGGTCCGCGATCTCTATCGCGCCGAGAACCAGCCCGAGCAGTCCTATTCCGAGCGCCAGCTCTACGAGGCCGCGCTCGACCGCATGGCGCGCGAGATCGCCGCCGTCAACAAGGTGTCCGAGACCGAGGCGGTTCGCCTGATCGAGATCAACCTGAACAAGGGCCCCAAGCGCGGCGCCAAGGCCGAAAACGACGAGGCCGAGCAGGAAGAGGCCGCCTGATACGGGGCGTCCATCCCATTCGAAAACCCGGCCCCCCTGGCCGGGTTTTTTGTTGCCCCATGCCATGCCGGACGACAGCGCTGGATTTTAGCTTTCCTGGCCCTGTAGAGTGCATTCCGGCCGGAAACATCGCAGGCGCACCGGCACGATTTCACGCAGCACAAGGGCGAATATTCATGCTGACCGGGAAGACCGCCATCGTCACGGGCTCGACCTCGGGGATCGGCTTCGCAATCGCGGAAGCGTTCGCCGCGGCCGGCGCGAACGTCGTCCTCAACTCCTTCTCCAACAGCGAGGCAGACCATGCCATCGCGGCCGGGCTGGCAAAGGAGCACGGCGTCACGGCGACCTATGTGAAGGCCGACATGGCCCGGGCGGACGAATGCCGCGGGCTGGTGGAACAGGCTGTCAGCCGTTTCGGCGGCGTGGACATATTGGTCAACAATGCCGGCATCCAGCATGTCGCGCCGGTAGAGGAATTTCCGGTCGAGAAATGGAATGCCATCATCGCCATCAACCTCACATCGGCCTTCCACACCACGGCGGTCGCCGTTCCCCATATGCGCGATGCCGGCTGGGGCCGTATCATCAACATCGCCTCGGCCCACGGCCTGCGCGCCTCGCCCAACAAGGCCGCCTATGTCGCCGCCAAGCATGGCGTAGTCGGCCTGACCAAGACGGTGGCGCTCGAACTCGCCGGCAAGGGCGTGACCTGCAACGCCATCTGCCCCGGCTTCGTGCTGACGCCGCTGGTGGAACGGCAGATCCAGGATCGCATGAAGGCCGGCGGGATCGATCGCGAAACCGTCATCCGCGACGGCATCCTCGAAAAGCAGCCGTCGAAGCAGTTCGTCACGGTGGAGCAGGTCGCGCAGGCGGCCATCTTCCTGGCCTCGGAGGCCGCCGACCAGATCACCGGCACGACCCTGTCGATGGATGGCGGCTGGACCGCGCAATAGCGCATTTCGCAGCCAGGCTGAGTTGTCTCGCTCCAAAGCAACGAGATAAGCCGGATTTTCAGGAACCCTTGCAGCTGCCCCGCGCCATCCGGGCGATGACGCTCAGATAGGCAGAGACGCAGGCTGACTGCTCCTGATGACGCGGCATGCGGGCCTTCATCCCGTCGATCGCATCCAGCAGCATATTGGCGAGCAGGCTTGCGGTGACGCCACGCGCCTCCAGCACGTCGGCGGGCGCCCGGCGCGCAATCGCCTCCGTCAGGAGCTCCACCATCTCGCTGCGCCCCTGCGTTACGATATCTCCGGCCAGACTGTTCTTCATATCCAGAATATCGGCGCCGTGCGGCGATTGCTCGATTTCCGTCATCACGCCCATCACGCAGCCCAGCATGCCGCCGAGCACCTCGGGCAGCGGGCCGGAACTGGCGGCGGCTGCACGGGAATTGCTCAGCGTTTCGTTCAGGAACTGCGATGCAAGCGCCCGGTAGATATCGGTCTTGTTGCGGAAATGGAGATAGAGCGCAGGGCGCGAGATTTCGGCCGCGCGCGCAATGTCGTCCATCGTCGTGCGCTGGAACCCGTAGGCCAGGAATGTCTGCAACGCGCCGCGCAGGATCTGTACCCGCCGTTCGTCAGCAGCGATATCGTCGAATTTGAGCACCATATTCCATGTCTTGACAGAAAGACAAAATTTGTCAATGTGTACGGAGAGAGGCAGCGGTTACGCAACTGGACCCATGGTCCGTGCATGACTGCCACCGAAGCGAGCGCTTGGCTGCGGCCCATTCGACGTTTGGAAACTTTCTCGGTGCATATGTCTGCCCGCGGCGGCCTGAAGCGTCCTTGATGGCAGGAGCGATGAGCGCCCGCCTTATGTGCGGTGCAGGAATATTGTAGAAACCCGCCTGCCTGCGATTGGCGAGCGACCTTGATGAGCGAGCAGGGCGCTCCGATATCTCCACCCTGACGATATCAGCAGCGACCGACCTGTCGAACGGACAAAGCGAATGGCCAAGTTCAAATTCCACAAATTCGCGGCAATCGCTGTCGCAATCGGAACCGCCATCTGGGTGGCGACCGGTGAATTCTCCTCGGTCGGCAGCGCGGCCACCGAAGGTCCAGGGCCGACGGCTCCCGAAGCCAACGAATCCGCCCGGCCCGTTCGCACGGTTTCGGTCGTGAACCCGCCGCGTGTCGAACATTCGCGCGCCATCCGGCTATCCGGCTATACGGATGCGGATAAGCGCGCCGTGACGGCGACGCGCGGCGCCGGCATCGTCGCGGAACTGCCTGTATCGCTCGGCAGCCGCGTCAAGGCCGGCGACCTGATCCTGAAGCTCGAGAGCGAGGGCAAGGAAGCCGCGGTCGAAACGGCGCGCCAGCTGCTGGTTCAGCGACAGGCGGAAGCCGATGCGGCCGAGCGCCTGGCGAAGGGCGGCAGCATCGCGAAGCTGCAGCTCGACGCCGCCCGTTCAGCGCTGTCGCAGGCCCGGTCCCAACTCGAGGCGGCACAAGCCGACCTGGCGCGCATCGACGTGCGCGCGCCCTTCGCTGGTGTGATCGACAAGGTCGACGTGGAGCTCGGCAGTTCCGTACAGGCCGGCGCGCCGGTGGCGACCGTCCTCAGCCTCGATCCGCTTCTCGGCAAGGGCGAGATCAACGAGCGCGATCTCGGCCATATCAAGCCCGGCGACGAGGCTGAAATCCGGTTGGTGGACGGCAAGACGGTCAAGGGCAGCGTGCGCTATGTGAGCCGCGACGCCACCGCCGCAACCCGCACCTATCGCGTCGAGGTAGCGATCCCCAATCCCGACGGCGCCATTCCCGCCGGCATGACGGCCGAGATCACCCTGCGCGCCGAGCCCGTTGCCGCCACGACGCTTCCGCGCTCGGTGGTGACATTGTCCTCGACCGGTGACCTCGGCATTCGCGCCGTCGACAAGGAGAACAAGGTCGTCTTCTTCCCCATCGACCTTGTCGACGACACGCCCGAGGGCATTGTTCTCGGCGGCATCCCCGCCGATGTGCGCATCATCGTGGCAGGCCAGGAACTCATCGCCGAGGGCGACGTGGTGAACCCGGTCGAAGCCGATGCGGAAACGCTCCGCAAGCTGTCGGGCCAGAACGGCCAGACCCAGTAGGAAAGCGACGAGTCTATCATGGACATCGTGAAACTTGCGATCCGCAATTCGCGGCTGACGATCTCCGTCCTGTTCTTCCTGCTGATCGCGGGAGCGGTGTCGTATATGTCGATCCCGAAGGAGGCGGAGCCCGACGTCGCCATCCCGATCATCTATGTCAGCCTCGCCTATCAGGGCATTTCGCCGGAAGATTCCGAGCGCCTGCTGCTGCGGCCGGTCGAGACGCGGATGAGAAGCCTCACCGGGGTGAAGGAGATGCGCTCCGCCGCCTATCAGGGCGGCGGCTTCGTGCTGATCGAGTTCGATCCCTCGCGCGATCTGAAGGCGGCTTTGGACGACGTGCGCAACAAGGTGCAGGACGCCAAGCGCGACCTGCCCGTCGCGGCCGAGGAACCGACCGTCAACGAGGTCAATATCTCGGAATTCCCGGTGCTGGTAGTAACGCTTTCCGGCCATGTGCCCGAGCGGACGCTGACGGCGGCGGCGCGCAAGCTGCGCGACCAGTTCGAGGAAGTGCCCGGCGTGCTCGAAGCGACCATCCAGGGCTCGCGCGACGATCTCGTCGAAGTCATCATCGACCCGATGAAGCTATCCTCTTACGGGCTGCGCCTCGACCAGATGATCCAGGGCGTCGGCGCATCGAACAGCCTCGTCGCGGCCGGCAATATCGAAGGTTCGGAAGGCAAATACGCGGTCAAGGTGCCGTCGCTGATCGAGTCGGTGGAGGATGTCGCCAACCTGCCCATCGTCGCCGGTCCGAACGCGGTCGTGCGCGCGCAGGACCTCGCGACCGTCCGCTCGACCTATAAGGACGCCGAGACGATCACCCGCCTCAACGGCCAGCCGGCCATCGCGCTGGAGATCAAGAAGCGCACCGGCGCCAATCTGGTCGACACGGTCCAGCATGTGAAGGCGATCGCCGACGAAGCCCAGAAGATCATGCCGGAAGGCATGACGATCACCTATACGCAGGACAAGTCGGTCTTCATCAATCAGCTGCTGAACGACCTGCAGAACCACGTCCTGATCGCGGTCATCCTCGTCTTCATCGTCATCCTCTATGCGCTGTCCGGCCGCGCCTCGCTGCTGATCGGCCTTGCCATCCCCTCCTCCTTCCTGATGGGCATCCTGGCGCTCGCCATGATGGGCTACACGATCAACATGATCGTGCTGTTCAGCCTCATCCTAGCGGTGGGCATGCTGGTGGACGATGCGATCATCGTCACCGAATATGCCGAGCGGCGGATGAATGAGGGCATGCCGAAGGAGATCGCCTTCGAGGAAGCCGCCAAGCGCATGGCAGGCCCCGTCATCGCCGCCACAATGACGCGCATCGCCGCCTTCTCGCCGCTGCTCTTCTGGCCCGGCATCATCGGCGACTTCATGAAATACCTGCCGATCACGCTCATCGTGACGCTGGCAGCCTCCATGCTCTATGCGCTGGTCTTCACGCCGACGCTGGGCGCCATGTTCGCAAAGGCGCATGTGCATGAGGAGGGCGAGCGCAAGGACGGGCTCTACATGGCCGTCGTCAAGAAGGCCGTGCACTATCCCAAGACCGTGCTGATCCTCACCATCGCGCTGCTGATCGGCGTGCAGGTGGCCTATACGCGCTTCGGCAACGGCGTCGAGTTCTTCCCGGCGGTCGAGCCCGACTACGGCCTGCTCTACGTCCATGCGCGCGGCAACCTTTCGCTGGCCGAGATGGACCAGGCGACGCGCGAGGCCGAGAACCGCCTGCTCGGCTGGCCGGGCGTCAAGTCGGTCTATACCCGTGTCGGCAAGACGCAGGGCGGCGGCCAGGACATCCCCGAGGATGTCGTGGGCGTCATCCAGTACGAGTTCACCGACTGGCGCGAGCGCAAGCCGGCGCACGACATCCTCGACGACCTGCGTAAGGTGATGGCCAACATTCCCGGCGTCGATGTCGAGGTGCGCGTGCCCGATGCCGGCCCGCCACAGGGCAAACCGATCCAGGTCCGCCTCTCTGCGGTCAATCCCGAAGGGCTCGAGAATACGGTGCGCCAGGTCGCGGCCAAGGTCGGCGAGATTCCGGGCGTCATCGATATTTCGGACGGCCTTTCGCCGCCCGGCGTCGACTGGGCGCTCAACATCGACCGCACCAAGGCGGCGCAATATGGCATCAGCCCGGTCGCGGTCGGCACCGTAGTGCAGCTCGTCACCACCGGCCTGAAGCTGACCGACTACCGGCCGGCCGAGGCCGACGACGCGGTCGATATCCGCCTGCGCCTGCCGGAAGACCGGCGCACGCTCGCCACGCTCGACCAGCTTCGCGTCGAGACGGCGCAAGGCGCGGTGCCGATCTCCAACTTCGTCACCCGCAAGCCGGAGCCGCGCGTTGGCATCCTCAACCGCATCGACGGCCAGCGCACCGTGGTGGTGACGGCCAATGTCGCCAGCGGCATGCAGGTGGCGGAAGTCCAGCAGCAGGTCGCTCAGGCGGTCGGCCAGATGGACCTCGGCAACGTTACCTTCAAGATGGCCGGTTCCAGCCAGGAGAGCGAGGATGCCAGCGCCTTCCTCATGAACGCCTTCGGCGCCGCGATCTTCCTGATCTTCGTCGTGCTTCTGGCGCAGTTCAACAAGTTCACCAGTGTATTCCTCGTGCTGATGACCGTGGTGATGGCGACGATCGGTGTGTTCCTCGGCCTGCTCATCACCGGCCAGTCGCTGGTCATCGTCATGACCGGCATCGGCATCATCGCGCTGGCCGGCGTGGTGGTGAACAACAATATCGTGCTGATCGACACCTATGACCGGTTGCGGCACGAAGGCTGGAACAAGATGGACGCCGTGCTGCAGACCTGCCGCGAGCGCGCCCGTCCCGTCGTCCTGACGGCGCTCGCCGCCATTCTGGGCGTCATGCCGATCGCCTTCGGCCTCGGGCTGGAACTGTTCCACCACGAGACGACGATCAACGCGCCGTCCACGCAATGGTGGATCGCGCTGTCCTCGGCGATCGTCTACGGCCTCGCCTTCGCCACGGTGCTCACGCTCGTCGTCACGCCCTCGGCGCTGATGATCTTCACGCGCGAGCATCGCGAGCCCGGCGAGGAGCGGCGCGGCCTGCTGTCGCGGCTCTTCCGCCGCCGCACCAAGGCCACCGCAGTGGACGATGCGAAGACGGACGAACCGGATATCGCCTACCCCAAGGCAGCCGAATAGCCGGTTGGAGCAGTGAAGGGCGCGGGAACCTCCCGCGCCCTTTCGCATTCTCTTTCCGTAAGATCATCTGAAGCGGGGGTAGCGATGACGCTCGGCACAATTCTCATCATCATTCTGATCCTGATCCTGCTCGGCGCAGTGCCGGCATGGCCGCATTCGCGCTCCTGGGGTTACGGCCCCTCCGGCATCCTCGGCGTCGTATTGGTGGTCATCCTCATCCTGGTCCTGCTCGGCAGGATCTGATCCGGCATCTTCCGGACCGGACGCCGGCGGCGAGGGTTGCCGGCGTCCGGGGCTGACGAATGTCGGCCACATTCATGCGCGAAGGTGCATCCCATCAGGCAAGACGACAGACAGGGCCGGCCGGCGATGCGCGCCGCCCCGTCGTCCTTTCGGGAGCGCCAGGTGCAGAAATTATTCGATCGTTTGAGGCCCCCCCGCATTCGCACGGGGCGCACGCATGGCGGCTTCGGCTTTGCGCCGCCGCCGCTCATTTCCCGGGCCCACGCGACCTATGCCGCGCTCGGCATCGGCATGCTGACGCTTGTCGTGGCGGGAGCAGCCGCCCTCGGTCCCTCGAACACGGACGACGCCCCTACCCGCCTCGCGCTTGCGCCGGACGAGCCCTTTGCCGTCGCTCCGGAAACACAACCTGCGCCGGCCCCCGCCGACATGCCGCCGGCTGCATCGGCAATCCCGGTGACGGAGCAGGTGAATGCGGCCCCCGAACCGCTCCAGCCGAGCGCGGCGGCAACGGTCCGCGCCGCGCCACCGACCCTTGCCGACGCACAGGCGATGCAGGGGCAGGCGCAACCGGCTGCCCCGATCCTCTCCTTCCAGTCGCCCTATGAGGGAATGGCGCCGGTCGCAGCAGAAGCCGACACCACCGCTGCCATCGAGGACGAACCGGCTTCCGACGAGACCGTGCCCGTCGCGGAATCCGAGGCGGAAACCGCCCAGCTCGAAGCGCAGCAGCAGGAGCAGACCGTGATCCAGGAGGAGAACGGCAATGCCTTCAACTCGCCGATCATGGGCGATGCGCGCGCCAACCAGCATGTGAACCTGCGAGCCGGTCCTTCCGATGGTGCACGCGTGCTGATGGTGGTTCCTGCCAATGCGCGGATACAGGCGGCAAAGGACTGCGCCTACTGGTGCGAGGTCGTCTATGAGGGCAGGCGCGGCTTCATCTACAAATCCTTCATCGCGCGCAGCGACTGAACAAGAAAAGGGCCCGGCGTTCAGGCCGGGCCCCCTTGGATGCGCGAAGCTGCAGCCTACTGCGCGAGATAGTCGTACTTGCCGTCCTTCCACTCGTAGAAGACGTAGCCCGGCAGCGTGACGTCGCCCTTGTCGTCGAATTCGAGCTCGCCCAGCACTGTGTTGAACTTGCCTTCGTCGAGCGCCTTCACCACCGCATCAAACTCGGTCGACTTGGCGGCATTCGCGGCTTCGGCCCATGCCTGGACCGACGCATAGGTGTAGAGCGCATAGCCTTCTGCCGTCTTGCCGGCGGCAAGCAACTTGTCCACCACCGGCTTGGCGATGTCGTTCTTGCGCGGATCGGGCGAGAAGGTCATCAGCGTGCCCTCGCCGGCATCGCCGGTGATGGCCCAATATTCGTCGGTGACCAGCGCGTCGCCGGAGACGAGCACGGTATCCATGCCCTGCTCCTTCATCTGGCGTGCCATCAGGCCCGCCTCGGTATGGTAGCCGCCGACATAGAGAACGCCGACATTCTCCGCCTTCAGCTTCGAGACCAGTGCGCTGTAGTCCTTTTCGCCGGCGGTATAGGCTTCGTAGAGCGCGGGCTTGCCGCCGGCTGCCTCGTAGACGGCCAGCGTCGCGTCCGCCAGACCCTTGCCATAGGCGGTCTTGTCGTGGACGAAGGCGACCTTCTTGTCCTTGAAGTGCTCGGCCAGGAACTTGCCGGCGACATCGCCCTGCTGGTCGTCACGGCCGCAGGTACGGAAGATGCCGGGGCCGGGACGCTTGTCGGTCAGGTCCGGATTGGTCGATCCGGGCGAGATCTGGATGATCTCCTCCTCGGCATAGACGGCCGAAGCAGGGATCGACGAGCCGGAGCAGAAATGGCCGGCAACGAAGACCACGCCTTCGCCGGCCATCTGGTTCGCCACCGCGACCGCCTGCTTGGGATCGCAGGCATCGTCGCCGACCGTGAGGACCAGCTTCTCGCCATTGACGCCGCCGGCGGCGTTGATGTCCTCCACCGCCTGTTCAGCTCCGGCCCTGAACTGGGCGCCGAAGGACGCGTACTGGCCGGTCATCGGGCCGGCAACGCCGATCTTGATGTCAGCCAGCGCCGGGCCGGACATCAGAAGGCCAAGCGCTGCGCCGGCCAAGAGCATCTTCTTCATGGTAACTCCCCTGCAAACACCCGATGTTCCCTGTAGCGACCCGGATCGGTGTTAAAGGTCCGGTTGCCGCGATGCGGGGACCAGACCCCGCTTGATCGTCATGAAAGCCCAATTCCGGAACGAAATAAAGACATTCTCCCGAGATTGGCGGCCGACATCGACTGCCCGGCGTCAGCTCTCCTGCCGGGCGAGAAATCCGTATTGGCGCGCCATCTGCCGGCGACGCGTGATGACCTTGCCGAGAAAGCCGATCGCCAGCAGCACGATCAGGTCCACGACGTAATAGTGAAGCGACAGCAGCGAGCCCGAGAACAGCGCGAAGTGGATGAAACGCGTCGCGGCGGCCAGCAGCAGCATGTAGAAGACCAGCCTGACATTGCTGCCCCATGTGCGTGCCACCGCCCGCCCGGTGAGATAGGCCGCGCCGCCGGCGAGGATGACCGTGACGATAAGGAACTCCCAGATCGTCACTTCCCAGATGAGCGTGTTCTGGTTCTCGATCATCAGTGCCGCCCGCCTTCCAGATAGGCCGCGCGAACTTCCTCGCGCTTGAGAAGCTCCGCGCCGGTGCCGCTCATGGTGATCCTGCCATTGACCATGACATAGCCGCGATGGGCGAGCTTGAGCGCATGGAAGGCATTCTGCTCGACGAGGAACACCGTGAGCCCGTCATTGCGGTTGAGCTCGCGGATCGCATCGAAGATCTGCTTCACGATCAGCGGCGCAAGCCCCAGCGAGGGCTCGTCCAGCAGAAGCAGGCTGGGCCGGCCCATCAGCGCCCGCGCAATGGCCAGCATCTGCTGCTCGCCGCCCGACAGGGTGCCGCCGCGCTGGAGGGCGCGCTCCTTCAGGCGCGGGAAAAGGTCGTAGACGCGGCGAAGATCGTCCTCGAAATGCGCCGGATCAACCAGCGAGGCGCCCATCTGGAGGTTTTCCAGCACCGACATGCGCGGGAAGATACGCCGCCCCTCCGGCGACTGCGCGATGCCCAGCCTGATGATCTCATGCGTCGGCATGGCGGTGATGTCCGTGCCGTCATAGGTGATGGATCCGGCGCGCGCCTGCGGTGAGCCGCAGATCGTCATCATCAGCGTCGACTTGCCGGCACCGTTGGCGCCGATCAACGTGACGATCTCGCCGCGCTCGACCTCCACGTCCACCCCGCGCAGGGCGATGATGTTGCCGTAATAAGTCTCGACGCCCTTGACCGAAAGCAGCGCGCTCATCTGGCCTCTCCCGATCCGCCTTCTCCGGCCAGCCGTCTTGCCTGCCCGGCCCAGTCCTCGCGCTCGATGCGTCCGGGAAATGCGAGATGGGCGCCCACCCAGCGCATCTCGGCCGGCGTCCATGCGGCGATCTGGTCGAAATGATAAATGCCGAGCGCATGGAGCTTGCGCTCATTGACCGGCCCGATGCCGTCAATGTCGGTCAGCCGGTCCGCACCGCTCGCGCGCGGCGCGGCAAGGCCGGCGGGCCTCGTCTCTCCCATCAGGTCGAGCGGCGCGTCGGCCAGCGCCTCGGCGGCCAGCGCGGCCACCTCGGGCTTTTCGGCGATCTCCTCGTCATCGACGCCGAGATAGGCGGCGATGACCCTGGGATCGCTGCGCACATAGGCCGCGTCGCCGTCGGAGATTTTCGTACCATAGTCCAGCACGACGATATGGTCGGAAATCTCCATGACCACGCCCATATCGTGCTCGATGAGCAGCACGGACGTACCGCCGCCGCGGATGGATTGCAGCAACTCGTTGAGCTCCGCCGATTCGCGCGGATTGAGGCCGGCCGCCGGTTCGTCGAGGCATAGAAGCTGCGGATCGGTGCACATGGCGCGCGCGATCTCCAGCCGCCGTTGCGCGCCATAGGGCAGGTCGCCGGCCGGGTCGTCGGCGCGGTCGACAAGGTCGATGCGTTCCAGCCAGCCGACGGCCTTGTCGATCGATGCCGCCTGCGCGCGCCGGTAGCCGGGCAGGCCGACAATGCCGCCCAGCGTGAAGCCCGACGCGACCATCAGCGGATTGTGCTGCGCCACCAGCAGGTTTTCCAGCACCGTCATGCCGCCGAACAGGCGGATATTCTGGAAGGTGCGCGCCACCTTGGCCCGCTTGGCGATCTCGAAATCGGCCATTCGCTCCAGCAGGAACACCGCCTCCTCGCCATTGGTCCGGTAGCGCGCGCCCGATGCGGTGACCTGCGCCACCTCTTCGGCCTGCCGTCCCGGCCCGTGGCGCATCACGATGCGCCCTTCGGTGGGCTTGTAGAAACCGGTGACGCAGTTGAAGACGGTTGTCTTGCCAGCCCCGTTCGGCCCGATCAGCGCGGTGATGTCGCCCCGCCCGACATTGAAGGATAGGTCGTTGACCGCCACCAGCCCGCCGAAGCGCATGGTCAGGTGCTCGACGGTCAGCACGGGATCGTCGTCCCACCGCGACACGGCGGCGGTCATCTCTGCCGGAGACACCATCAGTGGCCCTCCCCCTGCGCGACAAGGTCGCCGCCGATCTTCTTGCGTTCCTTGAGCACGGCCGAGGGGTCGCGCGTCGTCACCAGCCCGCGCGGCTTCCACACCATGATGAACACCATGGCGAGGCCGAAGATGAGCATGCGGTACTGAACCGGATCGAAACCCGGCCCGAATATCTGCGTCAGGAAGCCGAGATTGCGCAGCATCTCGATGCCGCCGATCATCACGATCGAGGCGAAGACGACGCCGATCTGCGAGCCCAACCCGCCCAGCACGACGATGGCGAGGATGATCGCCGATTCGAGGAAGGTGAAGCTTTCCGGCGAGATGAAGCCCTGCCGGGTGGCGAAGAAGGAGCCGGCGAAGCCGCCGAACATCGCGCCGATGGCGAAGGCGGTCAGCTTGGTGTTGGTGGTGTTGATGCCGAGCGAGCGGCAGGCGATCTCGTCCTCGCGCAGCGCCTCCCAGGCGCGGCCCACCGGCAGGCGCCGCAGCCGCATCGTCACCAGATTGGTGACCAGCGCAAGAATGAGGATGATGTAGTAGAGATAGATGAAGCGGTGGATGGTCGAATATTCGATACCGAGAAACGCTGCGACGCCGTCCTCGCCGCGCGTGAATTCCATGCCGAGGAAGGTCGGCTTGGGAATACCCGAAATGCCGTTCGGCCCGCCGGTGAACTCATACCAGTTGAGTAGCACGATGCGCACAATCTCGCCGAAGGCCAGCGTCACGATGGCAAGATAATCACCGCGCAGGCGAAGCACCGGAAAGCCGAGGATGACGCCCCAGAAAGCTGCCAGCAGGCCGGCAAGCGGCAATGCGGTCCAGAAGCCGATGAACTCGAACTGCGTCGACAGCAGCGCGAAGGAATAGGCGCCCACGGCATAGAAGGCGACATAGCCGAGGTCGAGCAGGCCGGCGAGGCCGACGACGATATTGAGCCCCCAGCCCAGCATGACATAGGTCATGATGAGGATGCCGAGGTCGATCAACTGCCGCTGCTGGCCCGGAAACAGGGTGATGATCAGGAATGGCAGCGCGGCGGCGATGACGAGAAGCACGATGCCGATCAGCCGGCTGAAAAGGCTGGGACCGGCCGCCGCCGTCTTGCCGCCCTGACGCCGCGCGAACAGGCCTGTGATCGGCCTGTCGCTGCGGAACACGAACAGGTTGAGCAGCAGCCGTCCGGCGAAGACGATCGCCATGGCGGTGAACCAGAGCCCCCAGCGCGTGGTGATGTCGAGGCCGCCTGGCGCGATATCGGTGCGCAGCGCCAGGAAGAAGAAGCCGAGCACGCCGGTAAGCGCGGCGGCGATGAGCGCGTCCTTGACCGAACCCGCGAAGCTGTTTTGCGCGGCCTGCGCCTGCGCGACTGCCGGCGCCGCCATCAGACCTTCTCCACTTCGGGTTTGCCGAGCAGGCCCGACGGCAGGAAGATCAGCACGATGGCGAGGATCGAGAAGGCGGCGACATCCTTGTATTCGACGGAGAAATAGCCCGACCAGAAGACCTCGATCAGGCCGATCAGCAGACCGCCCAGCATCGCGCCCGGCAGCGAGCCGATGCCGCCCAGCACGGCGGCGGTAAACGCCTTCACCCCGGCGAGGAAGCCGATATAGAAGTCGATCACCCCATAGAGCAGAAGGAACATCAGGCCGGCGACGGCAGCCATCGCCGCGCCCATCACGAAGGTGAGCGAGATGGTGCGGTCGACATTGACGCCGAGCAGCGCCGCCATCTTGCGGTCCTGCTCGCAGGCGCGCTGCGCCCGCCCGAGCGAGGTGCGGTTGATGAGCAGCGTGAAGCCCGCCATCAGCACCAGCGTCGTGACGATGATGATGATCTGCATGTAGGAAAGCTGCACGCCGTCCATGATGCGGATGCCGCCGGTGATCTGCGGCGGCAGCGGCTTGACGCGTGCGCCCTGCGTCACCTGGACGAAATTCTGCAGCACGATCGACATGCCGATGGCCGTGATGAGCGGCGCCAGCCTGAACGAGCCGCGCAATGGTCGATAGGCGAGCCGCTCCACGGTCCAGCCCCAGGCCGAGGTGAACAGCATCGCCACGATCAGCACGATCAGCAGGACCAGCGGCAGGAAGGCGAAGCCGAGCACCGTGGTCAGGATCAGGAACGTGGCCAGCGCGATGAAGGCGCCGATCATGAAGATGTCGCCATGGGCGAAATTGATCATGCCGATGATGCCGTAGACCATCGTATAGCCGATGGCGATCAGCCCGTAGATCGATCCCAGAGTCAGCCCGTTGATCAGCTGCTGGACGAAATATTCCATATGTTTAGCGGCTCCCCGGAGATGTCGCGGCTGCGCATCCCTCTTCGTATCCCCGTTCCCCGCGAGCGGCGCCTTGCCGGCGCTCTTGGCTCGCTGCCCGTCGCACTGCAATCGAATCTAGCAGCGCGGCGCGGCAATGTCGCTCAAACTATATGGTCAGTTCCCGCCTTCGTCTCTCTGAATTTTTCGGGGCATCCGGAAACATGAAAAAATGCGCCGCTGGCTGGCGGCGCATCGAATGGGAAAACAGCCTGGTGGCGGGCGCGGTCAGGCGCCGACGCCGATCACCGCGCTCTTGTTCTGCCAGGCCTCGCCGGAGGAGACGAGGCAGGAAATACCGTCGGTGCCGGTTGCGAGCATCGTCCAGCTGCCGGTTTCGGAGACGAAGAGCTCCATCACAGCATCCTTGTCGACCATGCCGACCGCCTGCGGACGCTCGTTGAACTGGTCGGACAGCGATTTCACCACGGCGTTGCGTTCGCCGCAGATAGGCTCCGGCTGCGATTCGGCGGTGGATTCCGACCATGCGGTGGTCGCCATGACGGCCAGTGAAGTTGCCGCTGCCACTACGATGACTGGAAAGGCTGCGCTTTTCATCTCTCATCTCCTTTGCCGCGCGGACAAAGGCGATAGTCGCCTGCCCGGCTGCGTCAGGTCGGAAATATCCGTTCGTCTGGCACTCGCTGCTCCTCTGCGATCAGACGTGAAATGAAGTCGGATGGGAGGGTCGGCGTTCCATCACGTTTCGGTGACGAACTGCAACAAACGCCTCTGCGCATCCCTGCCCTCACGGCTCATTTCATCGTCGGGATGACGAATTCGGCGCCCTCCCTGACGCCGGAGGGCCAGCGCGAGGTGACGGTCTTGGTCTTGGTATAGAAGCGGAAGGCGTCCGGCCCGTGCTGGTTGAGGTCGCCGAAGGCCGAGGCCTTCCAGCCGCCGAATGTGTAGTAGGCGATCGGCACCGGGATCGGCACGTTGATGCCGATCATGCCGGCCTGCACGCGGGCGGCAAAGTCCCGCGCCGCGTCGCCATCGCGGGTGAAGATGGCGACGCCGTTGCCCATTTCGTGCTCGTTGGGCAGGCGCAGCGCATCCTCATAGGTCGCGGCGCGGACCACCGACAGGACCGGCCCGAAAATCTCCTCCTTGTAGATGCGCATGTCGGGCGTCACCTCGTCGAAGAGGCAGCCGCCCATATAATAGCCGTTCTCATAGCCCTGCATGGTGAAGCCGCGGCCGTCCACCACCAGCTTCGCGCCTTCCTTCACGCCGGCATCGACATAGGATTTCACGCGTTCCAGCGCCTGTTTCGTCACCAGCGGGCCGAAATCGGCAGAGGCGTCGAGCGAGGAGCCGACCTTGAGGCTCTCGACGCGCGGTATGAGCTTTTCCATCAGTCGGTCGGCGGTCTCCTTGCCGACGGGGACCGCGACCGACACCGCCATGCAGCGCTCGCCGGCCGAGCCGTAGCCGGCGCCGATCAGCGCATCGACGGTCTGGTCCATGTCGGCGTCGGGCATGACGATCAGATGGTTCTTGGCGCCGCCGAAACATTGCGCGCGCTTTCCCGCCGCCGCCGCGCGGCCATAGATATATTGGGCGATGGGCGTCGAGCCGACGAAGCCGACCGCCTTGATGTCGGGATCGTCGAGGATGGCGTCGACGGCCTCCTTGTCGCCATTGACGACATTGAGGATGCCGGCAGGCAGGCCCGCTTCCAGGAAGAGCTCGGCGATGCGCATCGGCACCGACGGGTCGCGCTCGGAAGGCTTGAGCACGAAGGCGTTGCCGGCAGCCAGCGCCGGCGCGATCTTCCACAGCGGGATCATGGCCGGGAAGTTGAACGGCGTGATGCCGGCGACCACGCCGAGCGGCTGGCGCATGGAATAGACGTCGATGCCGGGGCCTGCGCCTTCCGTATATTCGCCCTTCATCATGTGCGGCGCGCCGATGCATACTTCCACCACCTCCAGCCCGCGCTGGATGTCGCCCTTGGCGTCGGGGATCGTCTTGCCGTGCTCCCGCGCCAGCATCTCGGCCAGCGCATCATTGTCGCGCGCGGCGAGTTCGAGGAACTTCATCAGCACGCGCACGCGCCGCTGCGGATTGGTGGCCTCCCATGCCGGCTGCGCCGCCAGCGCATTCTCCACCGCCGCGCGAAGCTCCGCCTTCGAGGCCAGCGCCACGCGGCCGCGCACGCTGCCGTCGAGCGGCTGCATGATGTCGGCGAACCGCCCGCTGGAGCCCGCGACATTCCTGCCGCCGATGAAATGCCCGATCTCGATCATGGCCGTCTCCCTTCCTGTTTCGGCTATCTTCCCCGCATGGAAGGCGAAATCAACGGCCACAGGGCGACGCGCCTTGCGCCAGCGATCTCATGGCTGTGGCTTGTCTTCTCGCGCCCCCGCCGCCATTTTGGCCAACCCGGGAGAGGAACGCAGCCAGCCGCATGTCCAACCGCACGCTTCACAGATCGCGCCTGTTCGCACCATCCATGCTGCGCGCAGCGCTGCTGGCCGTGCCGCTCGCGCTTTCGGCATGCGGACACCGGATGGATGTCGCGCAATCATGCGCCGCGCCGGGCAGCAAATGGAACTGCCTGACGCCCGCGACGCCGACGGAACCGGCACCGCAGGCTGATCCGGTGCCGGCAGCCTATGAGCAGCGCATGCTGGCCATGCTGGCCGCCGACCGCAAGGACCGGATGGAGAAGGCCAACGGCATCGGGGTGCAGGGCAAGACCTTCCTCGACGTGCGCAGCCATGCCTTCCAGCAGGATTACCGCGCCGTGGCGCGGCAGGCCGCCGTCCTCGAAGAACCGCCACCCGTCGCCACCTCCAAGCCGGCCAGCCATACCTTCCTGCGGCCATGGCGCATTTCTCGCCAGACCCTCTATCTCGGGCCCGGAAGCGGATCGGCAGCACCCCGCATATTCCATTTCAGCGGCCTGCAGGCGCGCCGGACTGAGATCACCCTGCTGCCCGTGGGCACGAAGAGCGTGGTGCTCGACGGCACCTGCGACGGCGCGCTGCAGGTTCGGGGCAATGAGGTCGACCTGTCGGTTCCCGCTGGCCGCGCCATGCGCATCGATGTCACCAGTGCCGCGCGGATCGTGCTGCAACCGGCGGCGAAGCTGAACCGCTGCGATCTCGTAGCCAGCATGAATGGACTGACCGTGCCGCTGACGCTGCTGCGCGAGGAGACGGTCCGCCCCGATCTTGCCCGGCTGGACAGCCGGGTCGCAATATGCCGCCTGCCGGCGCTGGCGGGCCTGCCGCCGCTCGACCGGGCCTTTTTCGAGGATCGCTGGCTGTCGCAGACCTGCCCCATCGACATCGGAACGCCACGCCTTCTCGACGGCGAGCGCAAGGGCTTCGACGCCAAGGTCGAGGCCCTGCTCGGCCGGCCGCTTCCCGCCGCCTTCTACGATCGCGGCGATCCGACCTTGCCGCTCGACTTCGCCGCCGCGCCGAAGCTCGACCTGATCTACCTCTCCTATCTCGACATCAAGGCCGACTTCTCCGGCCGTGTCATTGAGCGGCTGGTGCGCCACCACGCGGCGCGCGGCACACCGGTCCGCATCGTCGTCACCGGCATTCTGGAGCGCGAGAAGGACAAGGCGCTGCTGCGCGGACTGGCGGTGGATTTCCCCAATGTGCAGTTGCAGGAATTCGCCTGGACACCGCCGCGCGGCGCGGAGGCGACGGAGCAGCTCTCGCGCTTCTTCAAGACGCATCATGTGAAGATGCTGGCGGCACTGTCCGACCAGCCGGGCCGCTCGCGCGTCATCCTTGGCGGCCGCAACATCCATGACGGCTTTCTGTTCGACGCGCCGCTCGACCTGTCGCGCTTTCCGGAGCTCCAGCAATACGGTCCCCGCAAGGGGCTCAGCCTCAACTACTACGCCAATTACGACGATTTCGACCTAGAGATCCGCGAACCGCAGGCCGTGCGCACGCTTGCCGCGCATCTGGCGACGCTATGGCATCGCGACGGCGCGACATCGATGGTCCGCCCCTTCTCCATCGCAACCCGCGCCGGCAAGACCTCACGCCAGGGCAATATGCGCCATTTCATCTCGGTTCCCTATGCCGACGGCAATGCGCTGGAGCGCTTCTATGTCGAACTGATCGACACGGCGCAGAAGACAATCGAGATCGCCAATCCCTATCTCAACCCGACACCGGAGATCATCGCCGCGCTGGAGCGTGCGCTGGCACGCGGCGTGAAGGTGACGATGGTGGTGCGTGTCGACCTGCGCGGCGATATCGGCGGCAAGCTTCTCACGGCGCTCAACGAAATGTTCGTCGGCCGCTTCGCCGACCGTATCGCGATCTACGAATACAGCGCGCCCAAACTGCTCCTGCACGCCAAGATGCTGATGGTCGACGGGCGGCTGGTGACGATCTCGTCGGTGAACCTCAATCATCGCAGCTTCATCCACGACACCGAAAACGGCATCGTCGTTCTGGACCGCGCATTCTACCGTCGCATCAGCGCCGTGTTCGAGCGTTTCCGCAGCAAGGCCAGGCGTCTCGACGCCGATGTCAGCGTGCCGCTGCGCTACCGGATGTTGTTCTCGTCCGACGTGGTGCGCGGAGCCTTTTGAAGGCCAAGGGAGAGCAAAGATGGAAGCCGGCGTAAGAGCATTCTTCGACCGCTACGAACGCTTCTTCAACCGGGCGCTCGCCGGCGACATCGACATGGACGAGATCGCGGCCCTCTACACCCCCGCCTTCATCGCTGCCTCGCCCGCCGGGGTGATGGCCGGGGAGAATAACGAAAAATTCAGCCAGGCCATGGCGCAAGGCTATGCGCATTATCGAACGATCGGGACCAAGGAGATGCGGATCCGCAATGTCCGCATCTCGCCGATGGGCGAACATCATTGCGTCGCCCATATCGCATGGACGGCGACCTATGCGCGCAAGAACCAGCCGGATGTCGCAATCGATTTCGAGGTCCACTACCTCGTGCAGGTGCTTGACCGCGACCCGAAGGTTTTCGGCTGGGTCACCGGCGACGAACAGGCGCTCCTGAAGGAACACGGCATCATCTGACGGACGGATCGCCGGCCGATGCGGCGGCGAACACCGCCAGCTGCGCATCGAAGGCGCGCTGGAAGGCCGGCCGCGCCTCGCCGCGGGCGACATAGGCGGCAAGGTTCGGATATTCTTCCAGAAGCCCGGACCCGCCCAGCCTTCGCAGCACCGTCACCATCAGCAGGTCACCGGCGCTGAACGCGCCGTCGAGCCAGTCGGCATCGCGGAGACGTGCGGAAAGGCCCTTCAGCCGCTTCCCGATACTGTCATGGAGGACGCGCAGGCGCTGCTCGTACCAGGGCTCGTCTCGCTCCAAGATCATGGCGAGGGTGCGTTCGAAGATCGGCGGCTCCACCGTGTCGAGCGCGGCGAACATCCAGCCGATCGCGCGCGCCCTTGCATTGGCGTCTTCCGGCAGCAGGCCGGCCTGGCGCTCGGCGATGTGGAACACGATCGCACCCGATTCGAACAGAGCGAGATCGCCCTCCTCATAGGTCGGGATCTGCCCGAAGGGATGAAGCGCCAGATGCGCCGGCTCCTTCATCGCCGTGAAGGAAACGAGGCGAACATCGTAAGGCTGGCCCACTTCCTCGAAGGCCCAGCGCACGCGCATGTCGCGCGCCAGTCCCCGGCCACGGTCGGGTGAACGCTCGAAAGCGGTGATGGTAGGGTTCATCGGAAGGCTCCGTCGGTTTGTCCTCCGAGGACGAACAGGCGGTACGATATCCGACATCGACCTTGAAAATCCGCCGAAACCGGCCTCAGGGCGTCCTGCCCTGCTCCTCGGCTTCCGCCCGTGCCCGGTCGCGAAAAATGCGGCGGATCACCTTGCCGCTGGTGGTCAGCGGCATGGAGTCCACAAAGGCCACTTCGCGCGGATATTCATGCGCCGAGAGGCGCTCGCGCACGAAATTGCTGATCTCCGCCGCCAGTTCAGCGCTCGGCGCGACGCCATTGCGCAGCACCACATAGGCCTTGACGATCTCGGTGCGCAGCGGGTCCGGCTTGCCGACGGCGGCGGCCAGCGACACGTCGGGATGACCGGTCAGGCAGTCCTCGATCTCGGCCGGGCCGATGCGGTAGCCGGCCGAGGTGATGACATCGTCGTCGCGGCCGAAGAAGGTGACATAGCCGTCGCCGTCCACCGTGCCCTGGTCGCCGGTCATCATCCAGTCGCCGATGAATTTCTTCTCCGTCGCCTGCGGGTCTTCCCAATATGAGAGGAACATGACCGGGTCCGGCCGCCTGACCGCGATCTGCCCGGTTTCGCCCGGCTTCACCGGCCGGGCGTCGCCGTCGAGCACAGCCACCTCGTGCCCCGGCACCGGCAGGCCGATGGCGCCGGCACGGCTGACGCCGAGCGCCGCGCAGGAGGAGAGCACGATATTGCACTCGGTCTGGCCATAGAATTCGTTGATGGCCATGCCGAGCTCCGACATGCCCCATTCAAAGGTCTCGCGGCCGAGCGATTCGCCCGCCGAGCCGATGGTGCGCAGGTCGAGCGTGAAATGCTTGCGGATGTCGCGCACGGAGCGCAGCATGCGCAGCGCCGTGGGCGGGATGAAGGCGTTGCGTACGCCGGCCTTCTCCATCAAGAGCAGGGCCGCTTCCGGATCGAACTTTTCCGCCCGGCTGCACACCACCGGCACGCCGAGCGCCAGCGCCGGCAGCAGCGCGTTGAGCAGGCCGCCGGCCCACGCCCAGTCGGCCGGAGTCCAGAGAATATCGCCCGGCTGCGGCATGAACTCATGATGCATGATGACGCCGGGCAGATGGCCGAGAAGCACGCGATGGCCGTGCAGCGCGCCCTTGGGCGGCCCCGTCGTGCCGGAGGTGAAGATCATCAGCGCCGGATCGTCGGGTCCGCTGTCGACCGGCGCGAAATCGCCCACGGGCTCGCCAAGCAGCCGGTCGAAGCCGACGGCTTCGGCATCGTCGCCGTCGATGGAGACGATCAGGCCGAGCAGCGGCAGGCGGCCGGCAATGCGGCGTACTTTGGTCAGGCCGGTCCCGTTGGTGACGATCGCGCTCACGCCCGCCGTATGGAGCCTGTATTCCAGCGCCTCGATGCCGAAGAGCAGCGCCAGCGGCACCGCGATGGCGCCCAGCTTGTAGATCGCCAGATGAGCGATCGCCGTCTCGAAACCCTGCGGCAGGAGCAGCGCCACGCGGTCGCCCGCCCTGACGCCCCTTCGCACGAGCGCGGCGGCAAGCACGCTGGAGCGCGCGGCCAGCTCGCCATAGGTCAGAATGTCGGGCGCGCCTTCGGGACGATAGGCGATCAGCGCCGTGCGGCCGGGCGAATGGCGCGCCCAGACGTCGGAAACGGCGGTGCCGATATTGTAGCGCGCAGGTATGTTCCAGCGGAAATCGCGTCGCAGCGCCGCGTAATCGTCCCGCCGCTCCAGCATTTTTGCGCCTCCACACCTGTGACAACCGCGAACCCGCCGGGTTCGAGCGGGCGACTGCCCGCCGCCGGCCACATCCGGCGCCCCCTCTGGAGTGAAGCGGCCATGGCCGCGACAGCGTGAAGAGAAAGCAATGGTGCCCCTGGCCGGGATCGAACCAGCACTCCTTGCGGAACTCGATTTTGAGTCGAGCGCGTCTACCAATTCCGCCACAGGGGCTCGCGGCGAGGCCGCAAGTGGGAGCGGACTATACGGGCGGCCCCGGTAGCGTCAACAACCTTTCGTGTAGAGGGGCCGACCCGATTGCCGACCCGATGCGCGCGACTTAAAGCAGGCGGCGAGATTCGCGGGAGAATTGTGAATGTCCCTGACTGCCCCGACCGGACGCACCCAGACGCTGTCGGCGCTCGTGCTCCTCATCGGCATGGCCGCAACCGTCGGCACCGCGCTTGCCTTCCAGCATCTCGCCGGCTTCATCCCGTGCAAATTGTGCCTCGGCCAGCGCACCCCCTATTATATCGGCATTCCCCTGATGGCGCTGGCGCTGCTTTCGGCGGCGCTGCGCGGGCCAGCCATCGTCACGCGCGGGCTGCTGCTGGCCGGCGGCGCGCTGATGCTGTGGGGCACCTGGCTCGGCGGTTTCCATTCCGGCGTGGAATGGGGCTGGTGGCCCGGCCCGACCGATTGCGGCGCCGTCACCCCACCGCCCGCCGGCAGCGGCACGGGCGGCATTCTCGACCAGATCGACGCCTTCGTTCCGCCTTCCTGCGATCAGGCAGCAGGACGTTTCCTCGGCCTGTCATTTGCCGGCTGGAACGTGGTGGCAAGCGTCATTCTGGCGGCCATCGCACTCAACGGCGCCTTCAGCCGGAAATAGGCACATAGGGAATGACTGCTTTCAGGGGATCGGGCTCGCCGTGACAGCGAGCCCGCAGCGCCCGTAACATTGCCGTGGCGCATCTTCGCAAATGGAGAATGACGTCAGTGACGCGTCGCCTGAAGGCTGATCTTGGTGATCTCGTCCTTGATGGCCAGTTTGCGCCGCTTGAGTGAGTTGATCTGAAGGTCGTCGGTTGAAGGATGTGCGAGCGCCTCGTCGATCTCGCGCTCTATTTCGCTATGCTTGCGGGTCAGTTCCGCAAGATGGGAAACAAGTGACATCGGCTTTTCTCTCCCGTGCTTACCTCATCAAGGCAGTCGGAATTGCGGCGTCCGCCGGCCGCACTCCATGACAGCCAGGTGACAGTCTGCCACTGCCTTTCGGAGAAGTCGAATTGTCCGTAGTAGCATTTCTTAAAACGATGAAATGTGGTAATGGCTCGACGCCGCACGCGCCTGCCTGCCGGCGCTGCAACACAGTGAATGGTCACGCTTCATGTTGGAACAGGAACAGGCCGATATCCGGCTCGAATATGCCCGTGTGAAGCAGGAACATGCCGACTTCGACGCCGCCATCAACGCCATGATCGCAACCGGCTGCGACCCGTTGCAGATCCAGCGGATGAAGAAGAAGAAGCTGGCGCTGAAGGATCGCCTCAGCAAGCTCGAAGACCGTATCATTCCCGATATCATCGCCTGACGCTCGAGCTTCCTTGCCGCATGGCGCGAATTCCGCTATCGGCGCGACCTTGGCATTTTGCAGCCGAGCTGGATCGCTTGGTTTTCGTAAAGACGAGAAGGCTGGAGCTTTTCCGCGATTTCTGAAAAGCGGGAATACTCCCGGTACCGGAGCAGCGCATGTCCGCGAACGTCGCCATCATCATGGGCAGCCAGTCCGACTGGCCGGTCATGCGCAATGCAGCCGAGACGCTGGCTGCGCTCGATGTCAGCCATGAATGCCTCATCGTCTCGGCACACCGGACGCCGCAGCGGCTGGTCGAATTCGCCACCGGCGCGCGCGACAAGGGATTCAAGGTCGTCATCGCCGGGGCCGGCGGCGCCGCGCACCTGCCGGGCATGACGGCGGCCATGACGCCGCTGCCGGTCTTCGGCGTGCCGATGGAAACCAGGGCGCTTTCCGGCGTGGATTCGCTCCATTCCATCGTCCAGATGCCGGCTGGCATCCCTGTCGGCACGCTGGCCATCGGCAAGGCCGGCGCGATCAATGCCGCGCTGCTTGCCGCATCCGTGCTGGCGCTCGGCGACCCCGCGCTGGCGGAACGCCTCGACGCATGGCGCGCCCGGCAGACGGAATCCGTCGCGCTGACCCCGAAGGACGAGGCATGACACCACTCCCGCCCGGCGCAACCATCGGCATTGTCGGCGGCGGACAGCTCGGCCGCATGCTGGCCATGGCCGCTGCCCGCCTCGGCTACCGCACGATGGTGCTGGAGCCGCAGGCGGACTGCCCGGCCGCGCAGGTCGCCAACGGGCAGATCATCGCGAATTATGACGACCCGCACGCGCTGGTGCGGCTTGCCGATGGCTGCGACGTCGTCACCTATGAATTCGAGAACGTGCCGGTCGAGGCCGCGCGGGCGCTGGCTGAGGACGTCCCCGTCTTCCCGCCGCCGCTGGCGCTCGACATGTCGCAGGACCGGCTGACGGAGAAGGATTTCGTCAACCGCGCCGGCATCTCCACCGCCTCCTGGCGCGCCGTCGACGCTGACCCGGACATCGCGGCCGCGCTCGACGCCTTCGGCGGCAATGGCGTGCTGAAGACACGCCGCATGGGCTATGACGGCAAGGGCCAGCGGGTTTTCCGCAACGCGCAGGCTGCGGATGCGGCAGGCGTCTGGCAGGCGATGGGCGGCGTGCCGCTCATCATGGAAGGCTTCGTGCCCTTTGCCTGCGAAATCTCCGTCATCGCCGCGCGTGGCCGCGACGGCGCCAAGGCGGCGTTCGACATTGCCGAGAACGTCCACCGCGAGGGCATTCTCCGCAGTTCCACCGTGCCGGCACGCATTTCCCGGGCAACCGCCGATGCGGCGCGCAAGGCTGCCTTCGCCATTCTCGACGCGCTCGATTATGTCGGCGTGGTCGGCGTCGAATTTTTCGTCACGGAAAGCGGCACTTTGCTGGTCAACGAACTGGCGCCCCGCGTGCACAATTCCGGCCACTGGACGGAGGCCGCCTGCACGGTTTCGCAATTCGAGCAGCATATCCGCGCCATTGCCGGCCTGCCGCTCGGCGATCCGTCACGCCACAGCGACTGCGTGATGGAGAACCTGATCGGCGACGAGATCGGCCGGACGGTCGAACTGCTCGCCACGCCGGGCGTCTCGCTGCATCTCTACGGCAAGGCCGAGGCGCGGCCCGGCCGCAAGATGGGCCATTTCACGCGCGTGAAGCCGCGCGGCGGTTGACACCGATGGCGGCTTTCGGCTATGAGCCAGCCCGAATTGAGACGCGCCTTCGGGCGCGTTTTGCTTGATGTTCGCGCCCGGCGCGGACCAGACCGACGGACAGAACAATGAAGATCAAGAACTCGCTCAAGGCGCTGAAGGCCCGTCATCGCGACAACCGCCTGGTCCGCCGCAAGGGCCGCGTCTACATCATCAACAAGACCGATTCGCGCTACAAGGCGCGCCAGGGCTGATTTTGCGGCCAGGCGGGATCGTCTGGCACCGCATCCATGCGCCCGGAGAAACCCTGCCTTCCCCGACGGGAACCGGTTTCGGGCGCGCTTCACCCGGCTTCACGCGAATTTCAGTTTGACGTGCTTCGCCGCGGCGGTAGATTCCGCCGCATGCGGAGCTTTTTTGCATTGATCGTCCTCGGGCTGCTTGCCGGCCCGGCCATGGCCCAGACCGAAACCATCATCGAGCCTGCGCCGGATGTGCCGTCTGTCCGGCGCGAGGCGCGGCTTCCCCAGACCAGCCCGCTTTCCGTTCCCGAAGACCGGCTCGACCGCCTCTACGGCCAGCTCAAGCGCGAGCGCAACGAACGCGCCGCACAGCGGCTCGCACGCCTGATTCGCGACGAGTGGACGAAATCGGGCAGCGCCAGCATCGACCTGATGATGCAATGGTCGCAAAAGGCGATGGACGAGAAGAAATTCGATATCGCGCTCGATTTCCTCGACCAGGTCACGCTGCTGGAGCCGGATTTCGTCGAGGGCTGGAACCGCCGCGCCACCATTCATTTCATGATGGACGCCTATCCCAAGGCGATGAGCGATATCCGCAAGGTGCTTGAGCTCGAGCCGCGCCATTTCGGCGCGCTGGCCGGCATGGCGGCGATCTTCAAGGCCTATGACCGCAAGCAGGCCGCGCTCGACGCCTATTCGCGCGTGCTGGCCGTCTATCCGACGATGCGCAGCGCGCAGCAGGAAGTCGGCCGCCTTGCCGATGAACTCGCGGGCGAGGCGCTTTGAGCCCGGCGCGACCGGCGATCATTCCCCGAACTTTGGCGCAAGCCGCGTGACATTCTCCAGAAATCCCTTGAGCTCGGCGGCGATGCGCTGGTGCAGCAGCGCGGCGAGTTCGGGATATTCCTCCAGGATCCGCCGGAACAGGGTGCGGCTGAGCCGCAGCGTCTCCACCTCGGTACGCGCCACGGCACCCGTATGGCGCGCACTGCCCGAAATGAGCGCATACTCGCCGAGCATGGCGCCGGGACCTGCCGTCGCGATGGCCACCTGGCGGCCGTCGACGAAACGGAACAGCTCCACCGTGCCGCTCATCACCACAAAGGCGCAATCGGCCTCGGCGCCCACATCATAAATGCCGCTGCCGGCCCTGAACCGCTTGCTCTCCGCGCCGAAGGCGAGCAGACGCAACTGCTCCTGCGAAAAATCGCTCAGCAGGCTGACGCGTGACAAGATGCGGATGTCGTCCTCAAGAGCCATTCAAATTCCCGCAGCCGCTCGCCTCATCAACGCGAACGATTCGGCATCGCACGGCACCTCTCTCCGCCCCTCGGGAGGTGAAGCGCAAACCCGCCATGTGCCGAGCCGGCTCAGGGAACGAGCTTGTATCCGCCGCTTTCTGTCACAAGAATTTCGGCATTGGAAGGATCACGTTCGATCTTCTGCCGCAGACGGTAGACATGCGTCTCCAGCGTGTGGGTCGTAACGCCGGAATTATAGCCCCAGACCTCCTCCAGAAGCACGTCGCGCGTCACTACCTTCTGCTCGGCGCGATAGAGATATTTGATAATGGAGGCTTCCTTCTCCGTCAGCCGCACCTTACCGCCCTTCGCGTCGGTCAGCAGCTTCTGGCTCGGCTTGAACGTATAGGGGCCGACCGTGAAGGTGGCATCCTCGCTCTGCTCGTGCTGGCGCAGCTGCGCGCGAATGCGGGCGAGCAGAACCGCGAAGCGGAAGGGCTTGGTTACATAGTCGTTGGCGCCCGCCTCCAGTCCGAGGATCGTGTCCGAATCGGTGTCATGGCCCGTCAGCATGATGATCGGCGCCTTGAAGCCGCCCTTGCGCAGGAGCTTCACGGCTTCCCGCCCGTCCATGTCGGGCAGGCCGACATCCATGATGAGCAGGTCGACCGTCCCGTTTCGCGCGGCGGCGATGCCCTTGGTGGCCGTGGCCTCCTGGAGAACGGCAAATTCCTCGTGCAGGGCGAGTTGCTCGACCAGCGTGGTGCGCAGGTCGCTGTCGTCATCGACGATGAGAATGGTACGCGGGGTCATGTTCGTCCCTGATCGTGAAAATGGGGCAGCATATTGACGGTCAAGCGTTTATGCGGAACCTCGCACCACGAATAATCGATCACGCTGTTTGGTTCCTATGCGACCACACTCTGATTTCGCTGGCAAGCCGAGGCCCGGGCGGGCCGCCAGCCCTTGCTGAACAGGCTTTCCGTCCGCCCGCGTCCGGGCAATCCACGGCAGGGTCTGCTCCAGGCCGGCCAGCGCGTGATTCGCTGCGCGCTCGGCAAGGGCGGCATCGGCATCGGCAAGCGCGAGGGCGACGGCGCAACGCCGCGCGCTTCCATGCGGCTGCGCGGTGTCTATGTCAGGCGCGACGGCGGGCTGGCCGGCGTGGCGACCGGCCTCCCGGCCCTGCCGATCACCGAGACGCTGGGCTGGTGCGACGCCCCCGCCGACCGCAATTACAACCGCCCGGTGCGCCTGCCCTATCCTGCCAGCCACGAGAGGATGCGCCGCGCCGATGCGCTCTACGACGCGGTGATCGTGCTGGACTGGAACATCGTGCCGCGCCGGCGCAATTGCGGCAGCGCTATCTTCTTCCATCTCGCCCGTCCGGGCTACATGCCGACGGAAGGCTGCGTCGCCATCAGCCGCCGCGACATGGAATGGCTCCTGCCGCATCTGTCGGCACGGACGGTCCTCACCGTGTCGAGTTGATCGCCCATACCGTGGTGCGCTTGACCTCGGCATCCTCGAGCGCCCGCGTCACCGGCACTTCATGAGTAGAAAGGGGCGCAAGCTGCGCCTTGGGCAGATAGCTGCGGCCCGGATCGCCGACCAGCACCAGCGCGCCGCGCCGATGCAAGGCGCCGAACCACGGCATCAGCCGCTCCGCCATCGCCCTGTCGTAAAAGACGTCGCCGGCGAGCACGACATCCCAGCCATGATCCGCGCCGACAAGATCGGCATCGGTGAAAGCGACCGCAACGCCATTGGCGGCCGCGTTCATCGCCACTGCCGTGCCGCTGAACGGGTCGATGTCGGCCGCGGTCACGTCGGCCGCACCCGCGAGCGCCGCGGCGATGGCAACGAGGCCGGAACCGCTGGCGAAATCGAGCACGCGACGCCCGCGCACGCAGTCCGCATCGTCGAGGACATGGCGTGCCAGCCCCTGCCCGCCGGCCCAGGCGAAAGCCCAGAAGGGCGGCGGCAGGCCGATCTCCGCCAATTCCTCCTCGGTCCGCTGCCATAGCTCATGCGCCTCATGCGCCAGATGAAGCGATATTTCCGGCACATGCGGCGGGGAAAGCAGCACCGTATTGGCGCGGATGAATGTTTCGGCCGCGTCCGGCGTCATCAGGGTGCCGGGACGAGCCCGCCCATGCGACACACCTCGGCCCACTCATCCTCCGTCACCGGCTGCACCGACAGGCGCGAATTCTTCACCAGCACCATCTCCGACAGATGCGGGTTGGCCTTGATCGCATCGAGCGTGACCGGCTTCGGCACATCCTTCACCGCGCGGATGTCGACACACTCCCAGCGCGGATCGTCGGTGGTCGAGTCGGGATGGGCCAGCGCACAGACTTCGACGATGCCGACGACCTCCAGCCCTTCATTGGAATGATAGAAGAAGCCTTTGTCGCCGATCTCCATGGCACGCATATTGTTGCGCGCCTGGTAGTTGCGCACGCCGTCCCATTCCCCGCCGGCCTTGCCCTTGGCCTTCTGCATCTCCCAGGAGAACTTGAACGGCTCGGACTTGAACAGCCACCAGGCCATCAGGCTTCTCCCGGCGCGTTGAACACCCAGTTCCACGGACGGATCTGCACGTCGGCAAAGAGACCTGCCTTGGCATAGGGGTCCGCCGCCGCGATCTCAGCCGCCTGCTCGGCCGATTCGGCCTTGATCACCACCACCGAGCCGTTGGGCTTGCCGTCCGCGCCCAGCGTCGGGCCTGCCAGCTTGAGCGTGCCCTTCGCATTGAGCCCGTTGAGGAAATCGACATGCGCCGGGCGCGTATCCATGCGGACCTGCAGATGGTCGGGCTTGTCGTTGCAGATGAGGACGAAATACATGGGCTTCACTCCGTTTCGGTCTTGAGCGGTCGCGACAGCAGCGCCGTGACGGCCTCGTCGATGGACAATTCTCCGGCAAGGATCCCCGCCGTCGCCGCGATGATCGGGGCGTCGATGTTGCGGCTTTGCGCGATATCGGCCGCCACAGGCGCCGTCGCAACGCCTTCCGCGAGCGGCCGGCCCGCAAGATCCTCGCCCCGGCCGAGTGCGAGCCCATAGGCGAAGTTGCGCGACTGCGCCGAGCCGGTGGACAGGATGAGGTCGCCGAGGCCCGACAGGCCCATCAGCGTCTCCGCGCGGGCACCAAATGAGGCACCTATGCGACGCAGTTCCACGAAGCCGCGCGTCACGATGGCCGCCTGCGCGCTGGCCCCCAGCCCTGCGCCGGAAACCGCCCCGGCGGCCACCGCCATGACATTCTTCAGCGCCCCACCCAGTTCGACGCCGACCAGATCGTCAGTGGAGTAGCAGCGGAAGGCGGGCGAGGAGAGAAGCCGGGCCAGATCGCCGGCAAGGTCGCCGTCGCGGGCGGCGACGGTCACCGCGGTCGGCAGGCCGCGCGCGACATCGGTGGCGAAGCTCGGCCCCGACAGCACCGCCACCGGATTTTCCGGCAGCACCTCGCCGGCAACGGCCGACAGGAGTTGGCGGCTGGTGCGCTCGATGCCCTTGGCGCAGAGCACGATCGGCGTGCCCGCAGCGAGATGCGGCGCGAGATCGCCGAGGAAGCCGCGCATCGCCTGCGCCGGAACTACCACCAGCACGCAATCGGCGTCCTTCACCGCGCCGGCAAGGTCGCCGGTGGCGGCAAGCGCTGCGTCGAGCGTGATTCCGGGCAGATAGGCCGGGTTCGCATGGCGCAGGTTGATGGCATCGACCGTCGCGCGATCCCGCGCCCACAGCACGCCGTCATTGCCGGTTCCGGCGACCACCGATGCCAGCGCCGTACCCCATGCGCCACCGCCCAATACCGCGATCCTGCTCACGCCTTGGCCCCCCTGCGTCCCGAACCCACCATCGGCGCGGCCGCCTCGTCAAGCGGCCAGCGCGAGCGGGGGGCGAAAGCGAATGCGTCCGCATCGTCGATCAGGCCGGCGCGCAGCCGCTCCAGCCCGGCCCATGCCACCATCGCGCCATTGTCGGTGCACAGTTCCATCGGCGGCGCGATGAAACGGAAGCCGTTGCGTCCGCACAGATCGAGCAGCATTGCACGGATTGCCCGATTGGCGGCAACGCCGCCGGCCACCACCAGAGCCGGCTCGGCGACGCCGGGAAACCGTTCATGGAAGGCGGCAAGCGCCCGGCGAACCCGATCCGCCAGCGTATCGACGATTGCCATCTGGAACGCGGCACAAATATCGGCCACGTCGCCATCGCTCAGCGGGCCGATCGCTGTCGCGGCCTGCCGCACCGCGGTCTTCAGGCCCGAAAAGCTGAAATCGAGCCTGTCGGTGCCCTTGAGCGGCCGGGGGAAGTCGAAGCGGATACCATCGCCCTCCAGCGCCGCGCGCTCGACATTCGGACCGCCCGGGTAGGGCAGGCCGAGCAGCTTCGCCGTCTTGTCGAAGGCTTCGCCGAGCGCATCGTCGATGGTCGTGCCCCAGCGCTCATAGCGCCCGACGCCCTGGACCAGCACGATCTGCGTATGGCCGCCCGAGACGAGGAGCAGGAGATAGGGGAAGTCGATGCCGTCGGTGAGCCGCGCCGTCAGCGCATGCGCTTCCAGATGGTTCACTGCCGCAAGCGGCTTGCCGCTCACCTTGGCCAGCGCCTTGCCGGTCATCAGGCCGACGATGAGCCCGCCGATCAGCCCCGGCCCCGCCGTGGCTGCAATCATGTCCATGTCGGAAAGCGTCAGGCCGGCCTCCTCCAGCGCGGCAGCCACGACGCCGTCGGTCGCGGTGACGTGGGCGCGCGCGGCCAGTTCCGGCACCACGCCGCCAAAGGCGGCATGCTCCGCCACTTGGGACAGGACGACATTGGAGAGGATCCGCCCGCCACGCGCATCCATTTCGACCACGGCGGCGGCCGTTTCATCGCAGCTCGTCTCGATGCCGAGGGCGCGAATCGGCCCGTCACTACCCTGCAACATTGCCCGACCAGTCTTTCCCCGATAGGTAGACGCCCGGAGCCCGCCGGACAGGCGGGGGTTATCACGGACCGCGCGCGCCATGCAAACACCAGTGTTGAGGATCGGAACCCGCAGCAGCGTGCTGGCCATGGCGCAGGCGACGGAAACGCGCGCGCGCCTGATGGCGGCGCACAAGCTGCCCGAGGACGCATTCGAGATCGTGCCCATGTCGACCAGCGGCGACCGGATCCAGGACCGGTCGCTCGCCGATATTGGCGGCAAGGGCCTGTTCACGCAGGAGATCGAGGACGGGCTGCTCGCCGGCCGTATCGACATCGCGGTCCACTCCTCCAAGGACATGCCGACGAAACTGCCGGACGGGCTGGCGCTTTCCGCCTTCCTGCCGCGCGAGGATGTCCGCGACGCCTTCATCGGCCGGGCAGCCAAGCACCTGCTCGACCTGCCGGAAGGGGCGAAGGTCGGCTCTTCCTCGCTGCGCCGGCAGGCGCTCATCCGCCGCCTGCGGCCCGACCTCCGCGTCGACACCTTTCGCGGCAACGTCCAGACGCGGCTGCGCAAGCTCGATGCCGGCGAGGCGGATGCGACGCTGCTCGCTTATGCCGGCCTGCGGCGGGTCGGGCTCACCGAGGTCATCACCGAACTCCTGCCGGTCGACCTGTTTCCGCCCGCGCCGGGACAGGGCGCGATCTGCATCGAAAGCCGCATCGGCGATGCCCGCGTCGCAGCGCTGCTCGCCCCGCTCGACCATGCCGACACCCACGCCGCGCTGGATTGCGAGCGCTCCTTCCTTGGCGCACTGGACGGCTCCTGCCGCACGCCCATCGCCGGTCATGCCACCATCGACGGCACGCATCTGCGCTTCGCCGGCATGATCCTCACGCCCGACGGCCGCACCGTCCATGAGGTCGAGGGAGAAGGCCCGGTTGCCGAAGCGGCTGCAATCGGCCGGCGCGCTGCCGAAGAGGTCCGCGCCCGCGCAGGCGCCGCCTTCTTCACGAGCTGGGCCTGACCATGGCGGGGCTGCGGGTTCTGATCACCCGGCCCCAGCCCGGCGCAGACCGTACGGCGGGCCGGCTTGTCCGGCAAGGACATGTGCCATTGGTCCTGCCGCTCACCGCGACAGCCGCAACGGATCCTGGACCTGCCCCCGAAGCCGGCGCCTACGATGCCGTCGCGGTGACGAGCCAGGCTGCGCTGCGCCATTTGCCCACCGCGTGGCGCCAAGCCATCGACCGCCTGCCGCTTTATGCGGTGGGCGCGGCGACGGCCGATGCGGCCCGGCCGGACTGGCAGGGTGAGGTCGTCAGCGCCGATGGCGATGCAACCGCGCTCACACGACTGCTTCGCGCGCGCATCCCCCATGCCCGCCTGCTCTATGCATGCGGGCGCATACGCACCCCTTTCCTGGAGGAGAAGCTGGCCGCCGCCGGAATGACGGTTCGCGCCGTCGAGGTCTACGATACAAGGCGTCTCGCCACGTCTCCCGGCAAGGCCGAATCCATCATCGGCGATCCAATCGACGCCGTGCTCGTCCATTCGGCGCAGGGCGCGGCCGCCCTGGCGGATTTCATGTCGCAGGCCCCGCTTGCGCCATTGTTTGAACAATCCCGCCTGTTGTGCATTTCTCCACGGGCGGCGCGGGCACTGGGCGACGGGTTCGATAATCGGATCGCGGTCGCAGCACATCCCGACGAAGCGGCTTTGCTCGCGCTGCTGGAGAGATGAGTGGCGCCCCGCCACGAGGCAGGGCTATGGTGACGTAGAGGCAGCCGGCTGCGGCAGAGGGAGAATCGCGATGGTCAAGTCTCCGAGGATCAATCACGCCAAGGACAAGAAGGAGCCACTGACGATCGACCTCGGCACCGACGAGGTGAAGCGGATGCCGAAGGAAGGCGAATCGTCATCGCAGGCCGAGAGCGACGCCAAGGCGGCATCGAAGGCCGAGGCAACGACGGGCGGCGACAAGCAGCCGAAGCCGGCCGCAAGCGAGGCCAGGCCCGCAGACGCTGTGAAGGATATGCCGTCGGCATTCGGCCGCGACGCGAAGCCCGGCATGGGCCCGACACCGCAGAAGCAGACTCCGGGGCCGACGCCGCAAATGTCGCCGCCGCCCGTGCAGGCCACGCCGCGGCGTGGCGGCGCTGCCTTTGCCGGCGGCATTCTCGGCGGCCTCATTGTGGCGGCTCTGCTCGGCGGCGCTTACTTCGCCGGCTTCATTCCGCAGCGTGCGACGGGCGATAGCGCGTTGCAGGCCGAGTTGCAGGCATTGCGCGATTCCACCGCACCCTTGCAGCAGGACATCGCCAGCCTCACCACGCAGCTCTACGAAATGGGCCTCGTCGTCAATCAGAACAAGGACGAGATCGCCGCGCTCAAACAGGCTGGCCCGGAAGCCGCCCCAGCCGACATCGACGCGCGGCTGACGGCGTTCCAGCAACCGATCGATGAGCGACTGGCCGCGCTCCAGCAGCGCATCGAGGCGCTCCCCCAGCAAGGCGCGGCACCCGATCTCACCCCGCTTCAGGGTGAAATCGCCCGTATCGACACCGACGCAAAGGAAGCGGCGGCGGCACAGCAGGCGCTGGCCGGCCGCATCGACGGGCTGGAGCGGCAGGTCGCCTCCTTCTCCGAACGCCTTGCCGAACAGGCCGAGCAGCCCGGCGTGGCGCTCGCCATCGCCGCCTCGGCGCTGAAGGCGGCGATCGATCGCGGCACGCCCTTCATGAGCGAATTGGAGACCTATGCGGCGATCGCTCCCGATTCGCCCGAGATCGCGGTGCTGCGCGAGCTGGCCGCCTCCGGCGTTCCGACCCGCGCGGCAATCGAGGCGCGTATGCCCGCGACGGCGACCGCGATGATCGATGCAGGCCGCCAGATCGACCCGCAGGCGGGCATTGTGGACCGGCTCCTGTCGAGCGCGCAGTCGCTCGTCTCGGTGCGCCCCGTCGGCATGGTGGAAGGCAGCGATACGCCGGCAATCGTCGCCCGCATGGAAGCCCTGCTTCGCAATGGCGACCTTGCGGGAGCGCTGGCCCAGTACGATACCCTGCCGCAGGCGGCCAAGGATGCGGGCGCGGACCTCGCAGCGCAGATGAGGGCGCGCCATAGCGCCGACGAGGTCGTCGGGCGCGCGCTGGCCGCGGCACTTCGCGCCTGAAGGAGACCACCGAATGCTGCGTTTTCTCGCCTTCCTCGCCCTCGTCTTCGTCGTCGGCCTCGGCTTCGCCTGGCTCGCCGACCGGCCGGGCGACATGGTGGTGACCTTCAATGGCTATCAATATCAGGTGACGCTGATGGTGGCGGCGGCGGTGCTGGTCGCCGTCATCGCCGCGGTGATGCTGACCTGGTGGCTGGTCAAGTCGCTGTGGAACAGCCCCTATACGATCGGCCGCTATTTCCGCGTACGCCGCCGCGACCGCGGCTATCAGGCACTGTCGACCGGCATGATCGCAGCCGGGGCCGGCGATGCCGCGACGGCCCGCAAGAAGAAGAAGGAGGCGATGAAGCTCATCAGCGCCGACCAGGAGCCGCTCATCCACCTTCTCGATGCGCAGGCATCGCTGCTGGAGGGCGACCATGCGGGCGCCCGCGCCAAGTTCCGGGCAATGGCGGAGGACCCGGAGACACGGCTTCTCGGCCTCAGGGGCCTCTTCCTCGAAGCCGAGCGGCTGGGCGAGCGTGCGGCCGCGCGGCACTATGCCGGCCAGGCGGCCGACGCCGCGCCGCAGCTTGCATGGGCGGCCGAGGCGACGCTGGAGGAACGCGCCGAGCAAGGCGACTGGGACGGTGCTTTGCGCCTGATCGACGCGCAGCGCGCCACGCGACAGGTCGACAAGACATGGCTCAACCGCCGCCGCGCCGTGCTGCTCACCGCCAAGGCGATGAGCATCGTGGAAGCCGATCCGACCGCCGCTCGTCATGCCGCGCTGGAAGCGATCAAGCTGGAGCCGGATTTCGTGCCGGCGACGCTGGCCGGCGCACGCGCGGCCTTCCGCCTCGACGACCTGCGCAAGGGCGCCAAGCTGCTCGAAACCCTGTGGAAGAAGGACGCGCATCCCGAGATCGCCGACCTCTATGTCCATGCACGGCCGGGCGATTCGGTCCGCGACCGGCTGAAGCGGGCACAGAAGCTGCAATCGCTGCGCAACAACAATCCGGTCGCCAGCCTCGCCGTGGCGCGCGCGGCCCTGCAGGCGGGCGATTTCAAGCTGGCGCGCGAGGAAGGCGAGGCGGCGATCCGTCTCGACCCGCGCGAGGGCGCCTTCCTGCTGATGGCCGATATCGAGGAGGCCGAGACCGGCCAGCAAGGCAAGGTACGCGAATGGCTGGCCCGCGCGCTGCGGGCGCCGCGCGATCCGGCCTGGGTGGCCGATGGCTATATTTCCGAACGATGGGCACCCCTTTCGCCAGTGACCAGCCGGATCGACGCCTTCGTCTGGAAAGTACCGGTCGAACGCACGGCCCAGATGATCGAACAGGACGAGGACCGCCATCCCGCATTGATGCTCGCTCCGGCGGTGAATGATGCCGCGCAGGATGTCCCGCCGCGCGAGGCCGAGGATGTCGTCGTGCCCGCCGCGCCTGTCACGCCCGAGGGGCCGTCCGTTGCGGAGCCGCCGAAGGAAGATGCGGTGATCGAGGCACAGCCGGCGCAACCCGTCGCCGACGATCTGCCGCGTCGCCGGCCGCTTGCCGCCCGCACCGGCGTGCAGGAGGGACATGAGGCCGAAATGCTCCACCTCACCCGCCCGCCCGACGATCCAGGCGTCGATGACGACGAGGTGCTGCCAGATTCAGGCCGGCAGCGTCTGTTCTGACCAGCGATTCCCCAGCCGGCCCGCATTTGCGCAAAATGGCGCATGGTCTAGGCTTGTGCATCGCAATATCGAAATGTGATTCGCGACGGACCCGGCCATGCTCGACCGCATCATCGCCTTCCTGAAGGACATTCCCGCCGACGGGAACAGGCGCGACGCCGGCGACGATCCGGTCCTGGCGGCCGTCGCGCTGCTGTTCCACGTCATCGATGCGGATGGCGAACGCGGCCAGCAGGAGGTGGAGCGCCTGCGCGCTCTCGTCGCTGAGCGCTACGCCCTGCCGGGCCGCGAGCTCGATGCGCTGCTGACCCGGGCCGAGAAAGCCGACCGCGAGGCGATCGATCTCTACAGCTTCACCAGCATATTGGAGCGCCATCTGGACCAGGAGGCCAGGAAGGCCTTCATCGGCCTGATGTGGGAAATGGTCTTTGCCGACGGCGAATTGCACGAGCTGGAGGATAATGTCGTCTGGCGGGTCGCCGAACTGATCGGCGTCGAGCGCGGCGAGCGCGTTGCGCTGCGGCGCGGAGCCCGCTCGGCCGTGACGGGGGATACGGACTGACATGCCGCAGCCGGCGCCGCATTCGCGCATTCTCGTCGTCCTGCATCAGGAACATTCGAGCCCCGGCCGCGTCGGACAGTTGCTCACCACGGCCGGCTTCGACCTCGACATCAGGCGCCCGCCGCTCGGCGATCCGCTGCCGGAGACGCTTGCCGGACATGCCGGCGCGATCATCTTCGGCGGCCCGATGAGCGCCAACGATCCCGACGAATTCGTGCGTCGCGAGATCGACTGGCTCGACGTGCCGCTGCGCGAGAACGCGCCCTTCCTCGGCATCTGCCTCGGCGCGCAGATGCTGGTGAACCATCTCGGCGGCAAGGTCGGCCCGCATGATGACGGGCTGGTCGAGGTGGGCTGGTATCCGCTCGACGCCACGCCGGCGGGGCGCGAGCTGTTCGACTGGCCCGACATGGTCTACCAGTTCCATCGCGAGGGCTTTTCGCTGCCGCGCGACGCCACGCTGCTGGCCAGCGGCGAGACCTATCCCAACCAAGCGTTCCGTTATGGGCAGCGCGCCTATGGCATCCAGTTCCACGCCGAATTGACCCGCGTCATGATGCATCGCTGGGTGGTGCACGGCGCGCAGCGCTTCGAGCTGCCGGGCGCGCAGATGGGGCGTCAGCACCTTGAAGGCCGCATGATCTGGGACACCCGCCTCAAACTGTGGCTGGACGCCTTCCTCCAGCACATATTCGGCACGCCGGGCAGTCTGCGCGCCCGGTAGGCTGGAGCAAGCGTGCGCCGCTCCAGCCTGGTTTCCTGGCCCCATTTTTTGCGACGCCAAGCAATTCCGTCCGCTTGGCTTGCAAGATGGCCTGAAGATCAAGTCCGGCCGTCGAGCCTGCGAGCCTTGCGCAGGCCGGGGAAGGCCCAGGCCCAGATGCCGGCCACGGCGATTGCACCCACGCCGCCGATGACGACAGCCGGCATCGCCCCGATTAGCGCCGCCATCGTGCCGGCACGGAATTCGCCCAGCTCGTTCGACGCGCCGATGAAGACCATGTTGACGGCGTTGACCCGGCCGCGCACCCGATCGGGCGTCCACAGCTGGATCAGCGTTTCGCGGATATAGACGCTGACCATGTCCGCCGCGCCGAGCCCCGCCAGCGCCGCGATCGACAGCCACGGAATTGTCGACACGCCGAACAGGATGGTGAAGACGCCGAACAGGGCGACGAAGAAGAACATGATGATGCCGGCATGGTCCCGCACCGGATGGCCGGCGATCCACACGGCAACGAGCAGCGCCCCCATGCCCGGCCCGGCGCGCAGCAGGCCCAGCCCCCATGGTCCGAGGTCGAGGATATCGCGCGCATAGACCGGCATCAGCGCGATCGCGCCGCCCATCAGCACGGCGAAAAGATCGAGCGAAATGGCGCCGAGCACGACCTTCTCGTGCCAGATATAGCGGAAGCCCTCGAACAGCGACGAGAGCGTCGGCCGCTCCGTTTCCTTCATCTGCTGCGGCTTGGGAATGCTGAAGACGAGCAGCATGGACGCCGCCATCATGACGAAGGCGACCGTATAGGCCGACTCCGCCGACAGGCCATAGAGCAGGCCGCCCGCGACGGGCCCCAGAATGGCCGCCATCTGCCATGCGGTCGAATTCCAAGCCACCGCATTGGCGAAGTGTTCGGTCGGCACAAGATTGGCCACCAGCGAGGCCGAGGCCGGGGCGAAAAAGGCGCGCGCCACGCCGAAGATCGCCAGCACGACGAATATTTCGAACGGGCCCGTCAGCCCGCGAAGGGTCAGCAGCAGGATCGCCAGCGCGCACAGCGCCTCGACGCCCGCTGCCAGCCCCATGATCAGCCGCCTGCCGAAGCGGTCGGCTGCCGATCCCGTCACCAGCACCAGAAGCAGCGCGGGAAGAAACTGGATGATGCCGACGAGGCCGAGATCGAAGGGATTGCGCGTCAGGTCATAGATCTGCCAGCCGACGGCCACCGACACGATCTGGGTGGCGAAACTGGCGAAGAACCGCGCCGCCCAGTAGCGCAGGAACGCCTTATGTCCGAAAGCGGCATATCGGACCGAGCGGTCCGTCATATCTGCGGGTGTCATGGGAAGCCTGTTCCGGCGCAGGGATGCAATATCGCTCGATAGCGCAAATCCGCGATGCAAGCGCGCAAAAATTCACATCGCCATGCAATGCCGTATCGGCGGCCTATTGTGGCCCGAGCGGCACCGAGGATGCGACACGCCGCGCCGCTTCGATCAGCAGCGGCCCGCGTGCCTCCACATCGTCGATGACGTTTGGAAAGAGCACCGTCACGCAGGCGCGGCTCGGCCCGTCGCGTTCGCGCACCGGCGCCGAGATGGCGGTCGCCTGATAGCCCATCACGCGATCGCGCGCGGCGAAGCCGCGCCGGCGCGCCATCAGCAATTCCGCATCATCGTCGGGGCGCGTCGGCAATGTCATGCGGATCGCCAGGCCCGACGTGCTGTCGAACGGCCGGCGCGAGCCCTCGCGCGAACGCACGGCCATCCGCGCCAGCTCCGCCTCGACGGTCAGGACATAGACGATCTCATTGCCGTCGAGCAGGCCGAGCACGGCGGTGGTGCCGACCTTCTCGGCCAGTTCCCGGATGATCGGGAACGCCGCCTGCCGCAGGTCCCGCTTGACGTTGCGCGTCAGGCTGAGAAGGCCCAGCCCGAGCTCGAAATGCCCGTCGCGCGTCTGCGCGCCGAGAAGCTGGTGCTGCTCCAGCGTCTTCAGCAGCCGGTAGACGATCGGCCGCTTGAGGCCGAGGCGCTGCGAAATCTGCTGCACGGTCATCGGCTGGCCGGCCTCCGCCAGCACTTCGAGCACCTGGATGCCGCGGCTCAGTGTCTGCGACACCGACCGGTCAGCCACACCCTCTGATGCATCTTCCGGACGCGCCACTTGCCTGCCTGCCACGTTTGCCCCTGCCCCTGTTTCGCCGCGCGATCATAGCGCCGGCGGCGGTTCAGCCAAGACCGGGCGCGCGCCCCGCGCTGCGCCATGCCATGCGCAGCAGGGGCAGCACAAGCACGAGAACCGTCAGCGCCAGCAAGGTGACCGTGATCGGCCTCGTATAGAAGATGTCGACCGAATTCGCCGAGAGCAGAAGGCTCTGGCGCAGGTTCGTCTCCAGCAACGGCCCGAGCACGACGGCCAGGATCAATGGCGCGAGCGGATAATTATAGATCCGCATGAAATAGCCCAGAATGCCGAAGCCCAGCATCACGCCCACGTCGAAGAACTGGAAATTGTCGAAATAGACGCCAATCACGCACAACACGGTGATGAAGGAGATCAGATAGGGCTGGCACCAGCGGATGAGCATGGTGAAGGCCGGGACGAAAGCGGTGTTGAAGACCAGCAGCATCGCATTGGCCAGGAAGAGGCTGGCAATAGTGGCCCAGATGATGTCACCCGAGGTCTGCATCATGCGCGGGCCCGGCTGGAGCCCCACAGTGATCAGTGCACCGAGCAGAACGGCGGTCACGGCACCGCTGGGGATGCCAAGCGTGAACAGCGGCACGAGCGACCCGCCGACCGAAGCATTGTTGGCGGCTTCCGGAGCGCTGAGGCCCTGGTCGGCGCCGTTGCCGAATTTCTCCGGCGTCTTCGACAGCTTCTTCTCCACGCTGTAGCTCATGAAGGTGGCGATGGTCGCGCCGGCGCCCGGCAGCACGCCGACGACATAGCCGATGATGGAGCCGCGCAGGATCGAGCCGGTATTGTTGGCGAGATCGCGCCGTCCCGGAATCAGCTCGCGCAGCTTGATGTCGGGCAGCTTTTCCTCAGGCCGATTGCGTTCCTTCAGCAGCGCCAATGCTTCGGAAATACCGAACAGGCCGACCGCGATGGCCACGAAGCTCACCCCGTCCCACAGAAGGAAGGTGCCGTAGGAGACGCGCACGTCGCCGGTGATATTGTCGAGGCCGACGACAGCGACCAGCAGGCCGAGCCCCAGCGATATGAGGCCCTTGAGCATATTGTCCTGCCCGAAGCCGCCGGTCGAGACCAGCGCGAACAGCATCAGGGCGAACATTTCCGGCGGGCCGAATTTGAGGCCGAGCGCAGTGAGGTAGGGCATCAGGAAGATGAGGCCGGCAAAGCCGATCATGCCGCCGACGAAGGAGGCGATGGCGCTCAGCGACAGGGCATAGCCGGCGCGGCCCTGGCGCGTCATCGGATAGCCGTCGAAGGTCGTCACCACGGCGCTCGGTTCGCCCGGTACGTTGATGAGGATCGAGCTGATGCGGCCGCCATACATGGCGCCCTGATAGATGGCCATCAGCAGCACCAGCGCCGGAACAGTCTCGAGCGTGAAGCTGAGCGGCAGCAGGACCGCGATGCCGGCGACGGGCCCCAGTCCGGGCAACGCGCCGATAAGGGTGCCCAGCAGCACGCCGACCACGCTCCACAGCAGGACCTCGAGCGTCGCCAGATCGGCGAAGCCCTGCATCAGGCTGGCGAGATTATCCATGAGAAAGCAACTTCCTGATTTGACGCGCGGCTATCGCAAGAGGCCGCGCAGGCCGACATCCATGCCGAGCCAGAAATCGAAGACGAGATAGACGCCGACAAGCGTGCCGAGGGTGAACAGGATGCCCGCACGCCAGCCGACGCGTTCGATGAAGACGAGGCCTGCAAGCAACAGGACGCCTGCGACGGCCAGCAGGCCGACATATCCGCCCAGCAGCGTGGCAAGGACGAGCAGGCCCACCATCATCAGCTGGTCGCGGGTGACGATGGGCTCGTCCGCACCCTCTTCCTTCGCCGCCGGTCGCGGCTGCTTCGTCCATATCGTGAACACAAGGAAGGCGCCGACCATGGCCATCATCAGCACCGACAGCACCATGGGAAAGAGGCCCGGCCCCACGGTTCCATCACTCTGGAGGATGGACAGGGGCAATGCCTGGACGAAGACGGTCAGGATAAGCGCCAGGAGGGCGAGGGCGAAGGCGATCTCGCCGACCGGGCGGCGGGCAGTGCCCGCCGCCTTGGCGTCATCCGGAGCGGTGTCGCGCTCAGCCATCGGGCTCAGTTCCCGCTGTTCATGAGGTCCTGGAGAACGGCGCGCGTGTCGGCGATATATTTCACCACCGCATCGCCATACTGGAAGTTCACGGCGACGCCGATCTTGGCCAGCGCGTCCTTGAATTCCTCGTTCTTCTCGAGATTGGCCAGCGCGGCGTTCAGCCGCTCCTTCACCTCGGCGGGCAGGCCGGCCGGCGCATGCAGCGCCGACAGCGATTCCAGCGACACGTCATAGCCAGCCTCCTTCATGGTCGGCACGTCCGGCAGGAAGGGCGAACGCTTGGCCGAGGCGACGGCAAGCGGCGTTGCGCCTTCGCCGACATAGGGAAGGATGGTGGTTTCCGGCCCGACATAGGCATTGATGTCGCCGGCAAGCAGTGCGGTCAGGGCAGCGGCGCCGCTCTCGAAGGGAACCTGCTGGGCATTGATGCCGGCTTCCTGGAACAGGCGCTGGCCCGCGAGCTGCAGCGTGCTGCCAGCGCCCGGATGGCCGTAGGTGATGCGCAGATTGTTCGCCTTGGCGTTGTCGAGGAAGGACTTGAGGTCGGTGAAGCCGGACTTCTCGTTCACGCTCAGCGTCGGCGAGCTGCCGCCGAAGGAGACGATGAAGTCGAAATCCTCGACCTTGTAGGCGATGTCCGGGCGGCGGATCAGCTCGGAGGTGAACAGGCTGCTCGGCGAATATTGCAGTGTGTAGCCATCGGCGGCGTCACGCACCAGAGCGGTGGTGGCGATCACGCCGCCGGCGCCCGGACGGTTCTCGACCACCACGGTCTGGCCGAGTTCCTGGCCCAGATATTGCGCGATGACGCGAGCGGCCGTGTCCGTGGAGCCGCCGGCGCCGAGCGGCACGCGCAGCGTGATCTCACGCTCGGGCCAGGACTGGGCCATCGCGCCCGCCGCTCCGAAGACGAGCGGGGCCGCCGCGAGAATTGCAGTGATAAGTTTCATGATATGCCTCCCGGTTGGCGCGGCGGCAGAGCCGCCGCGGTTTTGATCACTTATTGATGACGAAATGATCGTCAGCGAATGTCACGACGTCCGAAGACGTCTTCTTCAGATGCGCCACCTCTTCCGGCACGTCGGAGAACGGGGCGATATAGGGCTCCAGCGTATCGTGGTCGGGCTTGACGAAACGCGCCGTCCAGCGGCGCTCGCCACCATCGATCGCCAGTTCGGCGATCAGGCCCGGTCCGCCCGGATGCTTCAGCCGCGCCACGAAGGGCCAGCCGAAGATGACCTGGCTCAGGCCGTAGAAGAGCGGCTTGCCCTTATAGACCTCGATCGGCTGGACGACATGGGCGTGCGAGCCGAAGACCGCATCGGCGCCGGCATCGACCACCGCGCGTGCGACCGTGCGCTGATACTGCACCACGTCGCGCTGCGACGACACGCCGAAATGGAAATAGCAGAACAGCAGGTCGACCTGGCCGCGCAGCGCCTCCACGTCGGAAACCAGCTCCGCCAGTTCCTTCGCGTCGGGCGTCGTGTGCACGATGGCGGGCGCGCCCGGCAGCTCGATCAGGCGCGGATGCGGCTGGTAGGCCGTGGTGACCCGCAGCGGGACGACGCCCGCCTGGTCCTCCAGCGCCTCATGACCGTTCGGCCAGAAGACGGAGGTGCGCGAGATCATGCCGATCCTGTAGCCATTCACCTCGATGATCATCGGCTTGCGCGCCTGCGCGCGGTCCATGCCGGCTCCGGCATGGCCGATGCCGGCCGCATCGAGCTGCTTCAGCGTCGCCTCGATCGCATCGCGGCCATAGGTGACGTTGCTGGCGAGGTTCAGCGCCTTGAAACCGGCCCCGGCGAGGTTCGCGGCATGGCCCTCGCCCACATGGGTGAAGCCCGGCTTGTAGAACAGCTCTTCCGGTTCGGCCAGCAGCCCTTCCAGCGTTCCCGCCGAAACGTCGAGCCCTTCGAGATAGGGCATCATGCGCTGGAACGGATTCCGGTCGGTGGGGAAGTCGAGCAGGTTGATGTCGCCGACAAAGCCCATTTTGAACGTATTCGAAGTCCGTGCCAAGAGTTCCTCGCTCCATTCTGTCCGATAATCGGATTGATGTCCGTTATTTTGGTACGCAAATATGAAAGGCCGGTCAAGCATGTTTTGGCGCTTACCGGCGGCGCGGTCGCTCCCGGGCATGATTGACTCCTGCCGCAAAGCGCGTAAAAGCCGGCACTTATTCCCCGCGCATTGCGCGCGGGAGCGGAGTTCGTCTTCCCATGCGCGGCCTTCTCTCGGCACTTCTTGCAGTCGGTTCTGCCGGTTTCCCGGCGGATGATGCATGTGCGCGGCTTCGCTCGGGCAAGACCCCGGCCAAAACCTCGACCAAAACGGTCTGACGTCCCTGGCCTGCTCACCCTCTCCCGGGTACGGCCCGGGATGAAGGAGCCGAGCGGCGCAGCTATTGCGGCAGTCCGGCAGGCGCGGAGAGGAAGCAGGAGCAAGCACAATGGGTTTCAAGGTTGCAGTCGCCGGCGCCACGGGCAATGTCGGCAGGGAAATGCTCAATATTCTGGAAGAGCGCGGCTTTCCGGCCGATGAGGTCGTGCCGCTTGCCTCGCGCCGCAGCCAGGGCACGGAAGTGTCCTATGGCGACCGCACGCTGAAGGTTCGCGCCCTCGACAGCTACGATTTCTCCGACACCGACATCTGCCTGATGTCGGCCGGCGGCGAGATCTCGAAGGAATGGTCGCCCCGGATCGGCAAGCAGGGCTGCGTGGTGATCGACAATTCGTCGGCCTGGCGCTACGACCTCGACGTGCCGCTGATCGTCCCTGAAGTGAACCCCGACGCGATCGACGGCTTCACCAAGAAGAACATCATCGCCAATCCCAACTGCTCGACCGCGCAGCTCGTGGTGGCGCTGAAGCCGCTGCACGATCGCGCGACGATCAAGCGTGTCGTCGTCTCGACCTACCAGTCGGTGTCGGGTGCGGGCAAGGAAGGCATGGACGAGCTTTTCACGCAGACCCGCGCCGTCTTCGTCGCCGATCCGGTGGAAGCCAAGAAGTTCACCAAGCGCATCGCCTTCAACGTCATCCCCCACATCGACGTCTTCATGGAGGACGGCTCCACCAAGGAAGAGTGGAAGGTGGTGGCCGAGACCAAGAAGATGCTCGACCCGAAGATCAAGGTCACCTGCACCGCCGTGCGCGTGCCTGTCTTCATCGGTCACTCGGAAGCCGTGAACATCGAGTTCGAGAAGCCGATTACCGCCGACGAGGCGCGGAACATACTCCGGGAAGCTCCCGGCTGCCTGGTCGTCGACAAGCGCGAGAATGGCGGCTACATCACGCCGCTCGAATCCGCCGGCGAGGACGCGACCTATATTTCCCGCATCCGCGAGGATTCGACGATCGACAACGGCCTCAACATCTGGGTCGTTTCGGACAATCTGCGCAAGGGTGCCGCGCTCAACACGATCCAGATCGCCGAGCTGCTGATCGCACGAGGCCTGATTCAGCCGAAGCGCAAGGCTGCCTAGAGCACCAAGCGGAATCGCTTGGCGTCGCACAATGCGACTAGAGAGACAGGCAACGGCTCGCAAGAAAAAGGCCGCCTTTCGGGCGGCCTTTTCCATTTTGGATATGTGGCTTACTGCGCCGGAGCGGGCTGCGCAGGCTGCGGGCTCGAAGCCGGCGGTTCTGCGGGCGCCGACGGGGCCGGAGCGCTGGGCGCGGCATTCTCTGCCGGAGCCGGGCTGGAAGGCGCGGCATCGGGAGCCGGCGTCGTCGGGCTGGAAGGCGGCACCACCTGCTCCGTCGGGGTGCCGGGCGTCGCCGTCGTATTGGTATCGACATCGCTCCCCGGACCGGAGAAGGCGATGAAACCGATCACCAGCAAGGCTGCGATAACCGCCGCCACAGCCAGGCCCGTACGGCTTCCGCTGCGCGCATCGACATTATTCACCACTTGAGGATCGCTATAAGGCGTGCGGGGCGTCGCCGGATCCAGCGGATCCATGCCAAGCGGGTCGCGCGGGTCGCGATCGGGAGGGAGATTGGTCATCGAACGTCTCCTGTGTTGTCTGATGCTCAACAACGTCGACAGGCCGATGGCGTTCCCTTGCGGCAATCACGCTCGGTGACAGCGCGACATAAAGGCGGCGTCAGCTCACGGCCTCGACGGTGAACCCGGCCTGCCGCAGGCGTTCCACCACGCCGTCCCGGCCCGGCAGGTGCAGCGCGCCGACGGCCATGAAGACATTGCCCCGCGCAAGGATCGGCAAGGCGCGTTCGGCCATGGTGCCGTTGCGGGCGACGATCATCCGCTCCTGGAAGGCGGCATATCCCGCCTCGCCCGCCTCCGCTTCATCGGGCAGCACGGCCTCGAAGAACGGCCAGAACATGCCCACCTCCTGCGCGCGATAGAGGACGATCATCGTTTCGATCACATCGTCCAGCCGGTCGCCGAGCCTCGCCGTCTCCACCAGCCCATGGATGTGGAAGTCCATCGGCAGCCCGGCCATTGCCTCGAGCTGGTCGGTGAGCGATTCCAGCCCTTCCAGCCGCTTGCCTCCCGTCTTCGCCGCCTCGGCGAGCGCAAGATCGAGGACCGGCGCGCCCGCCGCCTTGCGCTTGAGCTCGCATTCCGGCAGCGCCACCAATGCGGCGACGAGCCAGGGCTTGGTCTTGCGCAGGCTGTCCAGCGGCACGCCCCGCGCCGCCAGCCGCGCGGCGACCATCGCCCTGTCGGCTTCCGGGATGAGGTCGGTGAGCGTTTCCGATCCGGTGAACATGGTCAGTTCCGGCCGCTCCAGCATGAGAGCGGTCATCTTCGCCGGATCGAGGACGTCGAGCGTCTCGATCACCAGCGTATCCGCCTTGTCGAAGGCGGCCTGTGCCGGGGCCGGAAGCGTCGCCACGCGCGGATCGGCCATATGCATCGTGCCGAAAAGCCAGGAGGGCGCGACACCCTCTTTCGAAACGCGCCACAGAAGGCCCCGCCCGTTCGGTTCCGCCTCCGCCGCCTGCCGCAGCGAGGCCAGCCGCGCCGGATCCTCCTGCTCCATCGCCGCGATCAGGTCGCGGCCGGAACAGGCGAACCGCTCGGCATGGACGGGCGCCGCGATGGACAATAGCGCCAGAACTGCGATCAGGGACTTGAAGTGGCGGGAAAAGGCGATCGGCATCGGCATCACATCAGGCAGGGACAATTGCGGACATATGGGCCTGGCCGCCGCCATTCGCCATCATGCCCGCGGATGCGCCTTGTCGAAAATGTCGAGCAGTCGTGCCGTATCCACCCCGGTATAGATCTGCGTGGTCGACAGGCTGGCATGGCCGAGCAGTTCCTGTATCGCCCGCAGGTCGCCGCCGCGCCCGAGCAGATGGGTGGCGAAGGAATGGCGAAGCGCGTGCGGCGTGGCGCTGTCGGGCAGGCCGAGTGCGCCGCGCAGCCGCTTCATGTCGCGCTGCAGCACCGCCGCCGCCAGCGGACCGCCCCGCGCCCCGCGAAACAACGCGCCTTCGCCCGACAGATCGAACGGGCAAAGCCGGCGATATTCGGCGACCGCCTGCAAGGCAACGGGAAGCACCGGTACGAGACGCGTCTTGCCGCCCTTGCCGGTGATGCGCAGCACCGCGTCATGCGGGCCGGCCAGCACATCGGCCGAAATCGAAAGCGCCTCGGAAATGCGCAACCCCGACCCGTAGAGCAGCGTCAGCACGGCGGCGTTGCGCGCCGCAATCCAGGGCTCCTCGACCAGTTGCTCGTCGGCGCTGACGACGCGCCGCGCATCGCCAAGGGTCAACGGTTTGGGCAGCGATTTGGGCTGGCGCGGCGATCGCACCGCCTTGGCCGCGGCATTTCCCGCCAGGCCGCGCCGCGCGAGATAGGCAAGCAGCGAGCGGATGCCGGCCATGCCCCGGCCGAGCGTGCGCGCGCCTGCGCCACCATTGCGCCGATGCGCCATGAAGGACCGCAGGTCGGCGGGCCGCAGCGCCGAAATATCGGCCAGCGACGGCGGCTCGCCCAGATGGCCTGTCAGGAACTGGAGGAATTGCCGCGTATCGCGCTCATAGGCGTCCACGGTAAGGCCCGCCATCCGCCGCTCATTGCGCAGCGCCGCCAGCCACGCCATGCGCGCCGCCTGCAGGTCCGCCTTCACCGCGACCAGATACTCGCTCATCGACCATACTCCACACCGGGCGTTACTCTTGGCGCGCAAGCGGTTATCATCCGGTGAAGGTGCGATTGCCTTGATGCGCCTGTGCGAATAGGAAGCGGCCGCGGGAGCGCGTCGAACATGTCGAAACCCATCAATCCGATCCAGCTTGCCACCATCGGCGCGCCGCATGGCGTGCGCGGCGAATTGCGCGTGAAGAGCTTTACCGGCGACCCGCTGGCGCTGGCCGATTACGGGCCGCTCTACGCCGCCGACGGCCGCCGCTTCGACATTGTCGACCTGCGGCCAGCCAAGAATGTCGTGGTGGTGCGCTTCAAGCAGGTGACCGACCGCGAAACCGCCGAGAGCCTCAATGGCGAGGCGCTTTTCGTCGACCGCGGCGCGCTGCCTGAAGATCTGGACGAGGGCGAATATTATCATGCCGACCTGATCGGCCTGGCCGTCTTCGACGATGGCGGCGAGATCGGCAAGGTGGCGGCGCTGCACGATTTCGGCGGCGGCGACATCATCGAGGTCGCGATGGCCGGGCGGCGCCCGGTGCTGGTGCCCTTTACCGCTGCCGCGGTGCCCGAGGTCGACATTGCCGGCGGGCGCATCCGCATCGACCGGATGGCGGCGGGACTGGACGATGGCGGCGAAGCCGAACCCTCCCCCGTCGATGCCCGCCCGCGCGGCCCGCGCGACGCCGGAGGCAACCGGTGAGCTTCCGCGCCACGGTGCTGACGCTCTATCCTGATATGTTTCCCGGCCCGCTCGGCCAGGCGCTGGCCGGCCGCGCGCTCGCCGAGGAACGCTGGGCGCTGGAGGCCGTGCAGATCCGCGACTTCGCCACGGACAGGCACCGCACGGTGGACGACACGCCGGCCGGCGGCGGCGCCGGAATGGTGATGCGCGCCGACATACTCGCGCGCGCCATCGACCACGCATCGCCCGAAGGCGACGGCCGGCCCCGCCTGCTCATGAGCCCGCGCGGAACGCCGCTGACGCAAGCGCGCGTGCGAGAACTGGCAAACGGCCCCGGTGCAGTCATCCTGTGCGGCCGCTTCGAGGGCGTCGACCAGCGCGTCATCGAGCGGCGCGGCTTGGAGGAAGTCTCGATCGGCGACTACATACTCTCCGGCGGCGAGCTTGCCGCCCAGGTGCTGCTCGACGCCGTGGTGCGGCTTATCCCCGGCGTGATGGGCAACAGCGCCTCGGGCGAGGAGGAAAGCTTCGAGAACGGCCTCCTGGAGCACCCGCACTATACGCGCCCGCAGGACTTCGAGGGCGTGCCGATCCCCGAGGTGCTTCTTTCCGGCAACCATGCGCGCATCGCCGCATGGCGACGCGCCGAGGCCGAAAGGCTGACGCGCGAGCGCCGGCCCGACCTGCTCAGCCGGTGATGAAGTAGTAGGCCGCCAGAGCCAGGCCGACGGCGATGACGAAGCCGCGCAGGATCGGCTGCGGCACGCGGCGCGCAATCCACACGCCGGCATAACCGCCCACCGCGACGCCCGGTACCATCACCAGCGCCTGCGGCCACGCGATCACGCCCCCGGAGACGAAAACCACGATGGCCACGGACGCGATCACGATCGACAGCATGTTCTTCAAGGCGTTGAGGCGGTGATAGTCACCGGCCTGGGTGAGGCCGAGCGTCGCCAGCATCATCACCCCCATTCCCGCGCCGAAGAAACCGCCATAGATGGCGGTGATGAACTGGACGAGCCCGCCGGTCAGGCCGCCGACAGGCGCCTCCTTGCCGGGCCTGGGTTTCGGCTTCAGCCAGGGTCCCGCCGCAAACAGCGCCGTCGCGCCGATAAGAAGCCAGGGCACCATGGCGCTGAACGACGGATTGTCGAGGGACAGCAGCACAAGCGAACCGAGCATCGCGCCAACCACCGAAATGGCGGCCAGGACGAGCGCGCCGCGCCAGAAGGTCCTGATGTCGCTCCAATAGGCCAGCGTCGAGGTGACATAGCCGGGCAACTGGCTGATGGACGAGGTCGCATTGGCGACGATGGGCGGCATGCCAGCAAGGCTGAGCGCGCCGAATGTGAGAAAGGTCCCGCCACCGGCGACGGCGTTGATCGCGCCGGCGACCGCGCCGGCGACGAAGAGGATGATCGCGCTGAGAAGAGTCAAATCGGGGCCCGCCATTCCTGTACCGCGACCTGAACTAGACCATCGCGCCGGAAAGGGGAATTCGGTTTCCGACTATTCCATTGCGCCAGATGGACAAGCCCGGCCGTTTGGTGTATCGCCCCCTCCGAAATCGGGAAAATCCCGGCTCCGTCAACAATGGCGGTGCAATCGCCCCTGTCTCCGCCTCGGCGGCGGCATAGCCAAGCGGCCATGGCTGCGCGGCGAGCGATGGGCGCTCTGGCTGTCGAGAAGAATGAAGAGGTGCTCTGATGGACATCATCCGTCAAATCGAGGCCGAGCAGGCCGCGAAGATCGAAGAAAAGCGCAAGCTCCCGGAATTCCAGCCCGGCGACACGGTGCGCGTCCAGGTGCGCGTCACCGAAGGTTCGCGTACCCGCGTGCAGGCCTATGAGGGCGTGTGCATCGCCCGCTCCGGCTCCGGCTTCCAGGAAAACTTCACCGTCCGCAAGATCTCCTATGGCGAAGGCGTGGAGCGCGTGTTCCCGGTCTATTCGCCGCTGGTCGAGGCGGTCGAGATCGTGCGCCGCGGCAAGGTGCGTCGCGCCAAGCTGTATTATCTGCGCGATCGTCGCGGCAAGTCGGCTCGTATTTCCGAGAATACCGGCGTTCGCGCCCGCAAGCTGAACGACGCCGAGCGCGAGGCACATGCCGCCGAGCGGGCGCGCATCGAGGCCGACAAGATTGCCGCCGCCCAGGCACTGGCAGCCGAGAAGGCATCGGAAGCCGCCGAATAGGCGAAGCAGCCGACCGGAAGTCGAAATGGCGGCCACCGGCCGCCATTTTCATATCCGCCTGCGCGGGAACGATCGCGCCTCCGGCGCATTGGTGGGCGCGGAGGCACCCAATGCAGGACATACTGGCCGATATCGGCCATCCCACCCATCTTCCCTTCTCGGTCATCGCCGCCCGGCTCATGGTTGCTGCATTGCTTGGCGCGGTGATCGGCTTCGAGCGCGAATGGCGCAACCATCCCGCCGGCCTGCGCACGCATATCCTCGTCTGCCTCGCGGCGGCCATGCTGGCCGTGCTGACGATCGAGATCGTCCACAGCCCCCATTTCGCACCCGAGCGCGGGCGCTTCGATCCGATCCGGCTCATCGAGGCGGTGACCGCGGGCATCGCCTTCCTCGCGGCAGGACTGATCATCTTCGATCGCGGCCGCGTACACGGTCTGACGACCGGCGCCGGCATGTGGCTTGCCGGCGCGATCGGCCTCGCCGCGGGACTGGGCTTCTGGCAGGTCGCCGCATTCGGAGCCGTGCTCGGCCTCATCATCCTGTGGCTCCTGCACCTCGCCGAGCGCAGCATCGACAAGGGCTCGTCCTGATTCTCGGCGCTTGACCGACACATATCCCCGCGGTTATGGATTACTCATAACTGTTGAGTTATGGTTTCTGATGACGAACGCGCCCGACATGCTTTTCAGGACGCTTGCCGACCCCACCCGGCGCGCCATTTTCGAACGGCTGTGCCGTGAAGGCGAACAGACCGTCGGCGCGCTGACGGCGCGCGCCGGTGTCTCGCAGCCGGCGGTTTCCAAACATCTCGGCGTGCTCAAACAGGCCGGTCTGGTGCGCGACCGCCATGAAGGCCGCCAGACGCATTACAGCGCGCAGCTTGGCGCCCTCGCGCCGCTGGTCGACTGGACCAGCCGGATGGCCGGCTTCTGGGAGAACCGGTTCGACAAGCTCGATGACCTGCTGACGAGGATAGACCAATGAATGGCGCATCCGAAACCCGTTCCGTCGTCGTCGAACGCGAATTCGCCCATCCGCCGGAAAAGATCTGGCGCGCCCTCACCCAGCGGCATCTGATCGCGGAATGGCTGATGCCGAACGATTTCAGCCCCGCCCCTGGCCACCGCTTCCACCTCCACAGCGATTGGGGCGGTGTGCTCGACTGCGAGGTTCTCGCCGTCGAGCCACACACGACGCTCGCCTACAGCTGGAACCTCGCGCATGACGATCCCGCCTTCGACCTGCGCAGCACCGTCACCTTCACCCTCACCCCAACCGGGACGGGAACGCTGATGCGCATGGAGCAGGCAGGCTTCAGGCCGGACCAGAAGCGTGCCTTCGGCGGTGCAAGGTCCGGATGGCCGAGACTCTTCACCCGCCTGGAACAGGTCCTGGCGAAGACGGACTGAGATCACCAGCGCAGAAACGAGACGATCATGAACATTCTCCTTTGGGTCCTCCAGACCCTTCTCGCCATCCACACGGCCATCGGCGCGGTATGGAAGTTCTCCAACCCCGCACAGACTATGCCGTCGCTGAGCGCGATTCCCGCCGGCATCTGGCTGGCGATGAGCCTCATCGAACTGGTATGCGCCGTGGGTCTCGTCCTGCCTGCCGTCTACAGGCCTGTAGGCGTTCTGGTTCCGCTGGCGGCGATCTTCATTGCGGCCGAAATGCTGCTCTTTTGCGGACTGCATCTGGCCTCTGGCGACAGGAATTTCGGGCCGATGGTCTACTGGTTTGTAGTGGCGGCCATATGCACCTTCATCGCCTATGGCCGCTATGCGCTGAAACCGCTGTGAGCGCGCCGACACGCCCGCTGCCTCTTGCGCCGACTCCCGGCTGGCGGTTATGGTTAACAAATCATGACCACACTCGCGATCGACATCAGACGGGCCCTGATTGAAGATGCGGCCGGCGTTGCCGACGTGCACCACGCCGCATGGCGCGGCGCCTATGGCGGCATCATCCCGCATGGCGCGCTCAACCGCATGCTGGCGCGGCGCGGCGCCCAATGGTGGCGCAATGCCATCGGCGGCGCGGCCAATGTCCTCGTCATCGAAATGGGCGGCGCCATTGTCGGCTACGCGACGCTTGGCCGCAACCGCGCCGCCAAGCTGACCCAGCAGGGCGAGATCTACGAACTCTACCTCAAGCCCGAATATCAGGGCATCGGTCTCGGCACCCGGCTGTTCTCCGCTGCGCGCGCCCATCTGGCCTCGCACGGCCTCAAGGGGCTGGTCATCTGGGCTCTGGAAGAGAATATCGGTGCGCTGGGCTTCTATGAGGGCCTCGGCGGGCGCGATGTCGCGGAGGGCGTGGAAGTGTTCGATGCCAAGGCCCTGCGCAAGGTCGCCTTCGTCTGGAACTGACGCCCGCCGGATATGCCGCCCAGATATGCCGCATTGCACAATGCGCCCTGAGCCTGTATCGCCTGCGCGATCAGACCCATCCAGTTTTCAGGACTTTCCATGCGCATTGAAGCCATCTCCATCGGCAAGAATCCTCCGGAAGACGTGAATGTCATCATCGAGGTGCCCGTCGGCGGCCAGCCCATCAAATACGAGATGGACAAGGAAGCCGGCGTCCTCGTCGTCGACCGCTTCCTCTACACGCCGATGACCTATCCGGGCAATTACGGCTTCGTCCCGCACACGCTGTCGGGCGATGGCGACCCGATCGACGTCCTCGTCTGTAACACGCGCCAGCTCGTGCCGGGCTGCGTGATCAATGTGCGCCCGATCGGCGTGCTGATCATGGAAGACAATGCCGGCCAGGACGAGAAGGTGATCGCCGTGCCGACGCCGAAGCTGACCCGGCGCTACGAGAACGTGAACGAATATTCGGACCTGCCGGAGATCACCCTCAAGCAGATCGAGCATTTCTTCGAGCACTACAAGGATCTCGAGCCTGGCAAATGGGTGAAGATCGGCGGCTGGCACGATGCCGCCCATGCGCGGCGCATGATCGTCGAGGCGATCGAGCGCGCCAAATCGGCCTGAGCAATACAGGCGTCACGGGGCAAGGCACGCGCTTTGCCCCGTCGCACCGGCTGAAGATGCGGCAAGCCGCGCCTCAGCCTTCCGGCAGTGCCGCCATCGCCGCCAGCAGCGAAACGCTGTCGCCCCGCAGCAGGATCGTCTTCACGCGCGCTCCCGCGCCGGCTTCCACCCATGCGGCGGAAGCGGGAATCCCGCATGCTTTGGCGAGAATGCGGACCACGGCGTCGTTCGCCGCGCCATCCTGCGGCAGCGCGCGCACCCGCACGGCAAGGATCGCCTGTCCGTTCGACAGGCGGCGCACGCCCTCTATCTTGTCCTGATGGGCGCGCGGCGTGACCCGGACGGTGACGGAAACACCATCGCCGGTCTCACGCCAGGGCGGCGTCAAAGCACCGCCGGCGCGATCGAATGGATGATGAACTGCTGCAGGAAGAAGATGATCAGCAGCAGGATGATCGGCGATATGTCGATGCCGCCGAGATCCGGCAGGAAGCGCCGGATCGGCCGCAGGGCCGGCTCGGTGAGGCGGAACAGCATGTTGCCGATCATGCTCACGAAGTCGTTACGCGGATTCACCACGTTGAAGGCATACAGCCAGGAGAACACAGCCGACAGGATGATGATCCACCAGTAGATGTTCAGCGCGAGCAGCACGGTCTGAATCAATGCATACATGGGTTCGTCTCTCCGCAAGTCGCGCACATGTAGCCACTGGTATGCGCCGCGACAAGTCGTGATGACGATACTGGGCGGTTCCGTACAAAAAACGTCTTCGACTGCAATTCAAACGGTTGGATTGAGCGGCCATTCGTGGCATTCCGGATTCCGGGCGTCGACAGTGCGCCGGGAACCGCCCTGTCGGATAAATCAGAACACGCCGGAAGGCGGAGCCTGTGGGGTAACATGCTGAAGAAATATGGCTGGCCCATCGTGGGGGTGGCCGCCGTCATCTTTTCCGCCTGGCTCCTCTATCACGAGCTTCGCGGACTTTCCCTCGACGATCTCTGGGAAAGCCTGACCGCCATTTCCCTGCACGACTGGGCGCTGGCTATTGCCGCGACCTTCCTGGCCTATGGAGCGCTGGCCGCCTACGACCACCTCGCGCTGCAGCACCTGCGCAAGCATGTCGGCTGGCTCTTCATCACCATCTGCTCCTTCACCACCTATGCGCTCTCCCACAATATCGGCGCATCGGTCATTTCCGGCTCCGTCGTCCGCTACCGCGCCTATTCGTCGAAGGGGCTGACGGGGCGCGAGATCGGCGTCCTCGTCGCCTTCTGCTCCTTCACCTTCGCACTCGGCACGATCATGCTCGCCGGCATCGTGCTGATCATCGAGCCGGAGGTGGCCGCCCGCTTCGTCGACATCCTGCCCGTCGAGGCATCCGCCTCCATGGGCATCTTCCTGCTGGTGCTGGTGGGTTTCTACGTGCTGGGCAGCATCCTGCATCTGCGCCCGCTGCGCATCGGCAGTTTCGTCATTGAATATCCAAGCCCGCCGCTCGTGGCGCGCCAGCTCGTCATCGCGCCGCTGGAGCTCATCGGCGCGGCCGCCATCATCTATTTCGCACTGCCGGAAGCCGGCAATCCCGGCTTCCTGATGGTGCTCGGCATCTTCCTGATCTCGTTTTCGCTGGCGCTGCTGTCGCATGCGCCAGGCGGCATCGGCGTGCTCGAAATCGCCTTCCTGACCGGCTTGTCGGAAATGAACAATGCCGATGTGCTGGCCGCGCTGCTGGTGTTCCGGCTGCTCTATCTGCTGATCCCGCTCTTCCTGGCGCTTTTCGTGGTGCTGGGATTCGAACGGACGCAACTGACCCACAAGCCGGACGCTTGACGCGCATCGCGATCCCCGGATTCGCTGCCGCGCTCTAGCTCTTGTTTTCGCACATGTCTTTGCGCATGTCTTCGCCCCGGCACCGTCTCCCGCTTTCGCGAGGCATGCTCCAGCTGCCGCTTGACACTGCGCGGCGCTCGCCCGTAAATGCGGCCGTTCGCGGAACGGGGCTGTAGCTCAGCTGGGAGAGCGCGTCGTTCGCAATGACGAGGTCAGGGGTTCGATCCCCCTCAGCTCCACCATTCCGCTAACAATTCCCCGTGTTATGACTACCGATGCAGGCCGGCATCGGCCGTCCCCGACGCCGTCGCGCCGCCGGTCCTTGCCTTGATGCCGAAAGGCACCCTACAACACTGCCGAACTCAATTCGATCACAGGCAGGCAGCACATGACAGGCGCTTCGCATTCTCCTGAAATCCCGGAAGGGATCGCACGCGTTTTCGCCTTGCAGCAGGACCATCAATGGGATGTCAAAGCCTCGACGGCAGAGCCGCGCAAGGCGAAGCTCGAGAAGCTGAAGGCCGCCGTGGAAGCGCATGCCGATGCGATCGTCGCGGCGGTGCTGGAAGACACGCGAAAGCCGGAGCGCGAGATCCGCGCCACCGAGGTGCTGAACGTGATCGCCAACATCCAGAAGAACATCGACAATCTCGATGCATGGATGACACCCACCGAGATCACCCCGTCCGTGAACCCGAACGACAAGGCGAGGATCGTCCATGAGGCGCGCGGCGTTTGCCTCATCCTGGGACCGTGGAACTTCCCGCTCGGCCTGACATTCGGCCCCCTGGCCGCGGCCATCGCCGCCGGCAATTGCTGCATGGTCAAGCTCAGCGACCTGTGTCCGGCGACGGCGCGCATTGCCGGCAAGATCGTCGGGGAGGTTTTTGCCGAGAATGAAGTGGCGCTGTTCGAGGGCGATGTCGGCGTCGCGACAGCCCTGCTCGAACTGCCGTTCAACCACATCTTCTTCACCGGCAGCACACGGGTCGGCAAGCTCGTCATGGCCGCCGCGGCGAAGCATCTGTCCTCCGTGACACTGGAGCTTGGCGGAAAGTCCCCGGTCATCATCGACGAAGGCGCCAACATAGAGAAGATCGGCGCCGACCTCGCATCGGCGAAACAGTTCAATGGCGGCCAGGCCTGCATCTGTCCCGACTTCGTTTTCGTCAGGGAGGAGCAGAAGGCCCGCCTTGTCGACGCCTTCAAGGCCAATGTCGCCAAAAACCTCTACGCGGAAGACGGGAAGATTGCCAAGGAGAGCATTGCGCAGATCGTGAACGAGCGCAATTTCACCCGCGTGAAGGCGCTCTTCGACGATGCCGTGGCCAAGGGCGCAACGGTCGCTGCGGGAGGTGAACTGGACGAATCCGATCTCACCATCGCGCCGACGATGCTCACCGACGTGACGCCGCAGATGAAGATCCTGCAGGAGGAGATCTTCGCGCCCATCCTGCCGGTCATGACCTATGAGGACATCGATCAGGTCATCGGCTACATTGAAGCGCGGGACAAGCCGCTGGCGCTCTATATGTACAGCGACGACGAAGCCAATGTTCAGAAGGTGCTGAACCGGACCTCCTCCGGCGGCGTGACCATCAATGGCGTGTTCTCGCACTATCGCGAGAACCAGCTTCCCTTCGGCGGCGTCAATCAGAGCGGAACCGGCAGCTATCACGGCTATTTCGGCTTCAAGGCTTTCTCGCACGAGCGAGCCATCTACCTCCACCCGTGAGCTGGCAGGCGCCAGCCGGAGCGCATAATGAACCTTCGCCAGCTGCGGTATTTCGTGCACATAGCCGAGACGGAAAGCGTCAGCCGCGCTGCGGAATATCTGAATGTTTCCCAATCCGCCTTGAGCGCGCGGATAAAGGAGCTCGAGGATGAGATGGGCCGCGGGCTGTTCACGCGCAATTCGCGCGGCGTAAAGCTCACCGCCGACGGAAAGGCGTTTCTGCCCCTGGCGCTCGAGGCGCTGAACGCCTTCAAGAAAGCCGAGGATGCGTTCCGTCTCGAGGAGGATCGGCAGACGAAGGTCGCCGTCGGCGTCACGCCGACGCTCGGCATGATCCTGATCCCGCATCTCGTCTCCCATCGCAACCTTTATGAGGACGAGGTGCGTTTCGTCATCCGGCAGGGTTCGAGCGCTGTCCTCAGCGACCTTCTGAACCGCCGCGAGATCGATGCGATCGTCACCTACAATGAGAATGTCGGCGGAATTCATCCCGCCTATCCGCTGGTCACGGACAAGCTCGTTCTCGTCGGCTCGGAGGCGATGCTGTCGACCCTGGGAGCGATCGACCGCCAGTCTTTGAGAAAACTGCCTTTCGTCACGGAGCCGTCGGGCCATCTGCTGCGCAACAAGGTCGACGCCTATTTCAATGTGGGCGGCGATCACCTTGAGCCCGTTGCAGAACTCGAGCCGTTCGAGGCGCGGCGTGCGCTCGTCCTCTCGGGCGACGCATGTGCCATTGCCCCTAAATGGGTCTTCGACGCGGATCTCAGGGAATCCCGCATGAGCTTCCGGCATCTCGGCCTGGAAGCCCTGTCGATCACGATGACGCTCATTATCAGCGTCGACCTCGATGTCCACTACCGGCAGATATTGTTGCGCAGGTTCTTTCGCGTACTCGATCCCCTGATCGAGATGCAGCCGACGATGCTGAAGCTTTATGACGCGAACGCCGAGGAACCCCGGCCCGGAAAGCCTTAGTCCGGCTTCGGGCATCCGGTTTCATCTGCCGCGATGCCATGCATCAGCTATTGGTATTAGACACTTCCTCCCGCTTCACCCTACCAGACATCGTGGGGACGAGTGCAATTTGCCGCGCGACAAGGAACCTCGCCATCACGAACACCTAATTATCCGGGAGTGAAGAATGAATAATGAGGCCATCCGCGAGAACACGCTTCGAGAGCTGGTTCTGGCAAACCGCGTGCTTGCGCGCGAGAACGTCATTGACGGCTTCGGCCATGTGAGTGTCCGCCATCCAATGGATCCGAAGCGGTTCTTCCTGTCACGGTCCCGCAGCCCCGAACTGGTCACGCAGGACGACCTGATGGAATTCGAGCTGGACGGCACGCAGATCTCCCAGGATCCGCGCAAGCCCTATGCGGAGCGCTTCATCCACGGCGCCATCTATATGGCTCGTCCGGATGTGAATGCCGTCGCGCATCATCATGCCCACTCGGTCATCCCCTTCTCCCTTTCCAGCGAACCGCTCAAGCCGGCCTTCCATATGGCGGCGGTGATGGGTGGCGATGTTCCCGTCTGGGACAGCCAGGACGAGTTCAACGACACGAACATGCTGGTCGACAGCCTCGACATGGGTCATTCGCTGGCGCGGGCGCTGGGGAACAACAGCGCCGCCCTGTTGCGCGGGCACGGCGCCGTCTGCGCCGGGGCCAATCTGCGGGCACTCTGCATGATCTGCATCTATATGCGCGACAATGCCGAGCTCATCCTGAACACGCTGCCGCTGGGCAAGCCGAAATATCTGACCGAAGGCGAGATCGCGAAGACCTCGGCGATCCTGCTCAGCGACATGCCGCTGGCGCGCGCCTGGGACTATTGGACTGCGCGGGCCGGTTTCCGCGGCCTCTGACGAACAACTCCCTCGGCACGAAAACGAACCGCTCCAGCCATCGCCCGGAGCGGTTCTTTTTTATGGGCCGGAGCCGCGCGCCTATCCGTCTTCGCGGAAAGCCTCCTCCCGCGTGCGGCTGAAGGCAGGCTGCAGGACGAGGCAGAGCAGGATCGCCGAGACGATGAGGAGAACCGCGCTTGTGGGGCGCGTCACCAGCACGGTGAGGTCGCCGCCCGAGAGCAGGAGGGCGCGCCGCAGATATTCCTCCATGAACGGTCCCAGAATGAAGGCGAGCAGCATCGGGGTCGGCTCGACCCTCATCTTCTTGAAGAGGAAGCCCAGGAGCGAGAACACCAGCATGATGTAGATATTGAAGCTGCTATTGCTCACGCTGAACACGCCGACCGTGCAGAACAGAACGATGGCGGGGAACAGCAGGTGATAGGGGATCGAAATCAGCCTGACCCACAGGCCGATGAGCGGGAGGTTCAGGACCAGCAACATCAGATTGCCAATCCACATCGACGCGATCAGTCCCCAGAACAGCAGCGGCTGTTCGGTCATCACCGAGGGGCCGGGCTGGATGCCCTGGATGATCATCGCGCCGATCATCAGGGCCATGGTGGGATTGGACGGGATTCCCAAGGTCAGCATCGGGATGAACGATGTCTGGGCGCCGGCATTGTTGGCCGATTCCGGACCTGCAACCCCTTCGATCGCGCCATGTCCGAATTCGCTCCTGTTCGGCGATATTCTCTTCTCGAGCGCATAGGATGCGAAAGCGCCCAGCAAAGCGCCCCCGCCGGGCAGGATGCCCAGGATCGAGCCCAGCGTGGTGCCGCGCAGGATCGGCCCGGTCATCCGCTTCCAGTCCCTGGCCGTGGGCATGAGGCCTTCCACCTTCTTCACCCGCACCGCCCGCCGGCCTTCATCCTGCAAATTGGCCATGATCTCGCCGATCCCGTAGAGACCCATCGCCAGCGCCACGAAATCCAGGCCGTCCGCCAGCCGGCCGAATCCGAGCGTGAAACGGACGGCGCCGGAATTCACATCGGTTCCGACCATTCCCAGCAGAAGACCGAGCAGGACCATCCCGAAGGCGTGCAGGATCGATCCCTGCGCCAGCACCATGGCCGCCACCAGACCGAACACCATGAGCGAGAAGTAGTCCGCAGGGCGAAAGCCCAATGCGAGTTCGGACAGGGTCGGCGCGAAGAGCGCGATGACCAGCGTCGATACCGTACCCGCGAAGAAGGAGCCTATGGCTGCGGCGGCAAGCGCCTGCCCCGCCCTGCCCTTCTGCGACATCTGGTATCCGTCGATCGCGGTGACGACCGACGAAGCCTCGCCCGGCGTGTTGACGAGAATCGCGGTGGTCGAACCGCCATATTGCGCGCCGTAATAGATGCCCGCCAGCATGATGAGCGCCGAAGTCGCCGGCATCCCGAAGGTGATCGGAAGCAGGACGGCGATCGTGGTCACCGGAGCGATGCCCGGCAGGACGCCGACGGCCGTGCCCAGCATCACGCCGATGAAGCAGTAGAGGAGATTGATCGGAAGACCGGCTGTCTGAAATCCCAGCCAGAGATTGCCCAGAAGTTCCATAACCAATCCTCAGAAGAAATTCTGCCAGGTGCCGATCATCGGCATCGCGACGCCGAGGCCCTTGATGAAGACGAGCGCCGTTATGACGATGAAGGCCACTGCGCCCAGCAAGGTGCGGGCATTCAGGCGGGCATATTGGCTTGCTGCCCCGCTGAGCAGCAGCAGGACGATGCCCGCCACGAGATATCCGGCGGTCTCGACCAGCAGGCCGAAGGCCAGGATCGCACCAAAGACCAGCAAGACCGGCAGCAGCTTCAAGGGTTCGAGCGGCTCGCCTTTGCTGCGCAGGGAGCGCAATATCGATATGGCACCGACGGCGACCAGCAGTACGGCCACGATGACCGGAAAGAAGCCGGGCCCCATACGCGCCGTCGTCCCGAAGGCATAGTCTTGCGAAATGAGCAGTGCCGCCGCGCCGATGACGGCATAGAACACACCCATCCAGAAATCTTTTGGAGAACCTATCGACAGCGGCATTGGTGATCCTGTTCTGGAGCATCGCGCGGATGCTACCGATCGTATTTCGGGGACCTGACACATCCGCGGACGATCATCCGCTCCTGTCCTTGCTGTCCCGGCTCGCGCGATTGGAGATGGCGCTCTCATCGCGCCGGAAAGCATCATCCCGTCGACCGATCAGGTCGACGGGAATCTGGTCCGGACTGCAAGCCTATTCCGGCTTGATATCCGCCGCCTCAATCACCGCGCCGACGCGCTGGACTTCTTCGTCGATGATTTCAGCATATTCCTCAGGCGTCGAGCCGACGGCAACGACACCGCCAGCCGCCAGCTTCTCGACGACCGCCGGCACCTTCATGGCTTTCGCGAGTTCCGCCGCGATCGTGTCGATGCGTTCCTTCGGCGTGCCCTTATGGGCGGCCAGACCCATCCGGCTTGCGAAATCGAAGCCGGGGATAAATTCGGCAATGGCCGGCACGTCAGGCGCTTCCGCCGTGCGTTCGATATTGTTAGTGGCCAGTAGCTTGACGCGACCGGCTTTCGCGAATTCGGAGACCGCCGAATAGGAAGCGAACAACGCACCCACTTCGCCGCTGAGAACCGCCGGCACGGACTGCCCGGATCCCTTGTATGGAATATGCGTCATCTTCAGACCGTACTTCTGGATGAGCGCTTCCATGGACAGATGATGCGGCGTGCCGATTCCTGAAGAGCCGTAATTGAGCTGCTCAGGCGGCGCCTTGGCATATTCGATGAACTCTTCGAAGGTCGAGACCGGTACGCTCGGATGGACCGCCAGAAAGGTGGGCGCCGTGCCAAGCAACGATACCGGAACGAAATCCTCCTTCGGGTCGTAGCTGAGCGAATTGTAGAGATGGGGATTGATCGAAACGAGCGATCCCTCGAGCACCAGGAACGTATATCCGTCCGGCTTCGCGGCGGCCAGCGCGCTTGCCGCGACATTGCCGTTCGATCCCGGACGATTGTCCACGATGACCGGATGGCCGATCTGCTCCTGCAACTGCTGCGCGACGATGCGCGCCATGAAGTCGGGGGCACCGCCCGCCGAATACGGCACGATGAATGTGATGGTGCCGTTGGGATACGCTTCCTGAGCGTTCGCCGCGGAAACCTGCCCCCACAAAAGGGCCGCCGCGATTACAAGACTTCCACAGATCGACTTGATATTTCGTAACATCAATCATCCTCCCAGATTCAAGCCAGATACCCTGGCCCGTTACAAACCAATATTCATATTCGACATCACCTCGCGGCCAGAAATACCTATTGCAGATACGACCTATCCCGCTGGGTGATGGATGAACCGCTGCCTGCGGAACCCGCATCGTCCGCTCCGCTTGTGAACGGACAATGCGCGGAACCGGAGACGTTCCTCAGCCGATATGCGGAAGCGGTGAAGTGTGGATCGTCGCGCGGATCTCGGTCTGCCTGTGACGCTCGACCGTCAGCTTCGCCGTCCCGCCATTCTCCTCGCCCCACAGGAGCTTCACATCGGCGCCGTCGACGGCATGCTGCTCATCTACGAAGGCCGTCGACGACCAGCCGCCTATATTCACCGTGTAGGCCCGCAGCGTCGAAATGCCGACCACGTCTCCCTTTGCGTTCAGCACGGCGTCCTGGAGCACACGCGCCTCGCGCGACAACGGGGTTTCCAGATAGCGGGCACGCGCATCGCCGTCGAAAAGGCTGCTGGCATGGACACGCGCGACATCCTCGTCGTTCCAGCGAAGCCAGACCTTCCGGCGGTGCGGACGGCGCGCGGCCTCTTCAAGCGCGGCGCGGCCGATGAAATCGTGGTCGAACTTGACGAGATGGCCGTAGCCGAAATCGTAGGGCGTGACGTAGTAGTCCTCTATGTCGTCGGACCTGAAGCTGCCGCCGATGGAGAGCTTGCCCTCATACCCATTTCCCGGCAGCCATTCTCGGTAGGACCGGAGGCCGGGCGCCGAATAGATTGCCGGGGTCGGCTGGGCGGCATAGCCGGCTTCCACCGCACCGGTATAATAGGCCAAGGCGCCGCCCGGAACGATGCCGAACTCCTCGCCCGCTTCCAGCAGGCCGTTCCACACGGCCTCGCTATCCTCCACGGGCCCCCAGATCTCGAAACCCATCGATTCCGACCCCGGCACGCCGGCCATGGTGTGCGACAGGGCGCGGACAGGACGACCGGCAATGGTGAAGTTCGTCATGGCGAAGAACTTCACCTGCTCGATGGGGCCTCCATTCGCCTTTTCCAGAATATGCGGAACATTCGGGCCTTCGGTCTCGAAGCGGAAGATCTTCCGCCGTCCCCCGGCGGGCTGGTCCGCCGTGCGTTCGTCGCGGGTGATGCGGACATCATAGCCCCCGGTCTCGGCCTGGTAGCTGACCCAGTTGGCCGTGGCCGCGGGCCCGACGAGGCTGACGAGGTTCCTGTCCAGCCCGAAGAGGATGGCCGTGCCGATCATCTTGCCTTCGTCGGTGCAGGCGACGAAGTGCTTGGCCTTGTTCGGTCCCCAGGTCTTGAAGCTGTTGGTGCCCGTGTCGGCCATGAGCCGATCGACATCCGGTCCCTCGAAATAGACGTCCGTCATGTGGTGCGACTGGTCGAACAGGGTGGCGGTCTTCACCCAGCCCCGCTGTTCGTCCTGCCAGTTCGTATATTGATCCGGATAATCGAATTTGAAGCGCTTCGACGGCGAATTCCGCAGCATCTGAACCGGATCCCCGATTCTTGCCAACTTCTGTTGAAGGTTTTCTGGCGACATATGGTCCTCTCTCGGCAGTCTGGCGTCGAACAGCGAGATCGGTCGGGCAAACAATATCATCGCCCGCCGGCTTTGCCGGCTGCACGATGCACATCTCCTCCCGATCGCTCGCTGAGCGAAGCTGCGTTGCTAGCAGGCCGCCATGCCAACAGGACCGGGATCGCCAAGTCCAATAGCGTCTCCTTATGCGGAGTATCTTCTAAAGTTGGAGCGCGCCGCCGAACGGACCGCGGAGAGCGCGCAAAGCCAACCGCGCGCGCTGGTGGATTGGCCGGCATATCGCAGACCGTCATGCACCGATGACGGTCTGCGATCATTGCGACGGATCAATCGTAGAAGTCGGAGACTTCGCCGAAGGTGAAGCCCTGTTCGGCGGTCTTGTCGGGCACGATGATCTTGTTGTCGTGGCCCGGCAGCACGCGCATCTCGTATTTCTCGACCATCTTGCGCACCTTGAGCGCCGAATGCGCCCATTGGCGCGGATCCTGGTTGAGGATGCTGACATTGAACGGATCGCCATAGGAGGACGACAGGTAGATGTGATCCGAGGCCAGCAGGATCCAGCCCGAATGCGGCAGGTTCACCGCCACCCCCATCGTACCCCAAGTGTGGCCGGGCAGCGATACGGTCCAGATGCCGCGATAGATCTCCTGGTCGCCGAACACGGTGGTCGCGCGGTTGGGCAGCAGGCAGGCGAAATCCTTGCGCGTGAAGCCCTGCGGGCTGGTGACGCCCCAGACGGTCAGATTGTCCTCGCGGATCAGCCCGCCCTTCTCCAGCACGCAGCCGCGCAGCTCGTCCTCATGCACGAGGATGCGCGTTTTCTCGTTCTCCGCGAACATCGGCAGATTGCCGGCATGGTCCGTATGAAGATGCGTGATCACCAGATCGGAAATGTCGGACGGCTTCAGGTCGAGCGCCTCGAGCCGCTGCGTGAACAGCCCGTCCTCGCCCGGATCATAAGCCATCTTTTCCTTGTAAAAATTGTTCTTCCAGTCCTTGCGGAAACTGTCGCTCATGCCGGTGTCGACGACCATCCGGCCGTGCTCGTGCTCGATCACATAGGCATAGATAGGATGCGAGATCTTGCCGTCGGCACCGGGCGTATGGCAGCAGGGCATCAGATGCTTCACCAACGCCGGATTGTTATGTCCGGTGATCACGAGCTCCAGGTCCAGCGTGGTGTGCCCACAGCACAGGACGGTGAGTTTCTTGGCTTTGGTGGCGGCCATCTGGGTCTATTCTCCCTTTTCCGGTATCATTGTGGTCGGCGTTCCCGGATGCAGCTCGATCATGCCGATCAGCACGCCGCCGGTGCTCTTAGGGTGGATGAAGGCATGCCGGCCGCGCGAGTCGGCAAAGGTATTGCCGACCAGTTCTAGACCCGCCTCCTTCACCTGGCGGCACGCATCGTCGAGGTCCTCGACCTGGAAGCAGACATGGTGGAGACCGCCGCCGCGGCTCTGCAGGTAGCGATGCAGATGGCTGTCGTCGCCCCAGGGACGGATCACCTCGAAGCGGACATTCGTGCCCGGCGCCTCGAAATAGTTCGACGTTACAGACTGGTCGTGGATCTCCTCGTAACCGGTCGGAACCAGGCCGAACAGTTTGAGGATCGTCGCGCCCGGCTCGATATCCGCCGCCGCCCATGAGACATGTTCGAAACCGCGTATCTTGATCGTCATCCTCGTCTCCCGGCCGCGTGGGCCATATGATTTATGTTCCTAATGATTTGTATATCAAATTATTAGGTCGAGCGTCCACCATCCGACGCGGCGGCCGGAGTATTTCCGCATTTCAGGGAAACGCAGGAATGCCTCTCCCTTTGTCTCTACGCCTCCCAGCGGGTCTGGAGCTTCTTCATCAGCGGCGAGACATCGATGCCCGCATCCGCCGCCGTCGCGTGGATGGCTCTGGGATCGAGCCGGCCGGCCTCTCCCAGCGCCCACAGGAAGGTGGACCGCGTACCGGTCTTGCAGAAGGCGAGAACCGGCCCGCGCATGGTCGCCAGCGCCTCGCCGAACGCCGCGACATGTTCGTCCGTGATCTTGCCCGGCACGATGGGGATATGAACGAAGGCGAGCCCCGCTTCCCGCGCCGCCCGTTCGATCAGGCCGGCACCCGGCTGGTTCGCCTCCTCGCCATCGGGGCGATTACTGATGACGCCGTGGAACCCATGTCGCGCCAGGTCGCGAATCTCGTCCGGCGTCGGCTGGGCGTCGATGTAAAGTCCGGGGGTGAGCTTTCGCGGTGTCATGCCGTCTCCTTTCGGTCGCCGGCGGCCGGCGGTCGCATGTCCACAATGCCGTGACCGTCGCCGACCATGGTGCGCAGTGCCGCCTTGTCGACCTTGCCGATGGCATTGGCCGGCAGCGCGGCCAGCACCGTCCAGCTCTTCGGCACCTTGTATCGCGACAGCGCCGTGCGGCAGGCCTGCTCGGCGGCGGCAGTCAGCGCCTGCGGCTCGGACCCGCTTTCGCCCACGGCCAGCACCGCATGGACCCGCTCGCCCCATACGGGATCCTGAAGGCCCAGCACGCAGGCATCGGCGACACCCGGCACGCCGCGAAGCACATCCTCCACCTCGTTGGGGATGACATTCTCGCCGCCGGACTTGATGAGTTCCTTCTTGCGGCCGACGATATAGAGCAGCCCGTCTTCGTCGCGCCGGCCGAGATCGCCGGAATGGAACCAGCCGCCGACCATGTTTTCGGCCGTCACTTCCGGCTTGTTCCAATAGCCGAGCATCATGCTCTCGCCGAGATAGCAGATCTCGCCGACCTCGCCCGGACCGACCGGCTGCGCGTCGTCGTCGAGCAGCGCCACGGTGATGCCCGGCGCGGGCAGCCCGACCGCCGTCGGCTGGCGCCGGATCTGCTCCGGCTCGGCATGCACGATCAGCGTCGACGTCATCTCGGTCTGGCCGACGATGTCGATGACCTCGCATTTACGGAAGGTCTGCTTCAGCTCGTTGCGCAATTCCAGGCTGAGCGGCGCGCCGGCGGAGATGATGAGACGCAAGCCCTCCAATCCGTCGAGCGGGATGCGGTTGGCGGCCACATGGTCGACCGTGCGCCGGCTCATCGTCGGGATGAACCAGGTGATCGTGCCGAACCCTTTCGAGAGCGCATCGAGCGCCACCGTCGCATTATATTCGCGCATCAGGTGCACGGTCTGGCCGAAGGTCAGCCCGATGATGGAATAGGCCAGCGCCGCGCCATGATAGAGCGGCCCGAGGATCAGCCAGCTGTCGGAGCGGCCGAAGCCCTGCGGCGCCAGCGCCTGCACGGTGTTTTCGGCCATGGCGACATAGCCCGCCTGGCCGAGCAGGACGCCCTTCGGCTTTCCCGTCGTGCCGCCCGTATAGAGAAGGAAGCTGCCGGCACGGTCATCGAGGTCGCGTGGCGCGAACGACCCGCCGTCCGCGGCCCAGCCGGCGACGTCGCCGCTCTTGCCGTCCGGCGCCAGCGTGAAGACCGGCAGGCCGGGGAACAAAGAAGGGTCCACTCCGTCGGCCAGTTCCGTCGACACGATCGCCATGGATGGCGCGCTGTCCTCAATGATGTAGCGCAGCTCATTGGCGTTTGCGTAGGTGTTGAGCGGCACCGCGATCGCGCCGATACGGGCGATGGCATAATAGAGGATCAGCGTGTCGACATAGTTGCGGCCGAGGATGCAGACGCGCTGGCCCGTTTTAAGCCCGTTCCGGTCGAGGCCGCAGGCGATGGCGTCCGCCCGGCGGTGGAACTCGGCGAACGTGACCGTCCAGCCCGTCTCGATGTCGTGCAGGGCGATCCGGTTGCCGAGATTGACGGCGTTCCGCCGCAGCGTTTCGCCCAGCAGTCGCCGGCGGCTGCTGTTGCGGAAATCCACCGTGGTCAGAACGTCGGTCTGCGCGTGGTCCATCATCCGTGATCCTCAACTGTCCGCGCCGAAATAAAGGCGTCTTACATCTTCCGAACGGGTCGCCTCCTCCATGCGCCCACGCCAGACCTCCCGGCCCGCCGAAAGAAGCAGCCCGTTTTCGGCGATCGCACCGGCAAGCTCCATATTCTGCTCCACCAGCAGGATCGGGATGCCGCGCTGCTTGATGGTGAGAAGCGCTTCGATCAGGTCGCGCACGATGCCCACGGCCAGCCCGGCGGTGGGCTCGTCCAGGACGAGAACGCGCGGCTCCGTCGCCAGTGCCCGCCCGATGGCGAGCATCTGCTGCTCGCCGCCCGACAGGGTGCCGGCAAGCTGCGCGCGCCGTTCTGCCAGGCGCGGGAAAAGCGCATAAATGTCGTCGAACCCCGACCGGCCCCGCTTGCGCCCGGCATTGAGCGCGGCGGCAAGCGTTTCCTCCACGGTGAAGGTCGGGAAGAGCTCGCGCCATTGCGGCACCAGCGCCAGACCGGCATTGGCAAGTCGCGCTGCGCCGCGTCGCGTGATGTCCTGGCCGAAGAAACCGACCTGACCAGCCATCTTCGGCAGCAGGCCGGCTATCGCCTCGACGGCGGAGGTCTTGCCCGCGCCATTGGCCCCCAGCAGCGCCAGAGTCTCACCTTGCGCGAGCGAAAAGCTTAGATCGTTCAGCACCCTGATCCGCCCATAGGCGACGTCCAGGCCCTTCACCTCAAGCGCTGTATTCGACATGCGCCTCTCCAAAATATTGCTGGCGCACCTCCGGCCGGGCGATCGTCTGCTCGGGCTCGCCGCTGGCGATGATGCGGCCTGCCGCCATCACCGACATGCTGTGCGCGAGCCGCCGCACGAAGGCGATATTGTGCTCGATCAGCAACATGGTGATGCCGTGCTTGCAGTTGAGATGAGCAAGCAGTTCGGCGATCCGATGCTCTTCCTCCTCTGCCACGCCGGAGACGGGCTCGTCGAGCAGGATGAGACGCGGACGCGAGACGATGGCGCGCGCGATCTCCAGCCGCCGCTGGTTGCCCAGCGACAACCGCCGGGCCGGCTCATGGGCGAGTTCTTCGAGCCCCACCTCACGCAGCGCATCGAGCGCCTTGCGCGCCGCATCGCGGGTGCCGGCGCTGCCGGCCACCTCGCCCACGCTTGCCGCCAGCGCATCGGCGACACCGTTGCGGCCGAGCCCGATGATGACATTGTCGAGGCAGCTCAGCTGGCCAAACACCGCCACATGCTGGAAGGTGCGCGTCACGCTATGGCTTATGCGCCTGCGCGACGGCTCATTCTCCACCTGCCGCCCGAACAGGGCGATCGCGCCGCTGTCGAACGGCGTGAAACCCGAGATCGCATTGAAGAGCGTCGTCTTGCCCGCGCCGTTCGGCCCGATGAGCCCATGGATCTCGCCGGCCTTGACAACCAGGTCGACATGGTCGACCGCGACCAGCCCGTCATAGGCCTTCACGCCGGCGACGACCCGGATCGCATCCTCGGCGCTCGCAGGCACAGAAGCGGCTACGGGCCGCACATCATGGACCGGTGCCGAAACGACATCCTTCACCTGCCCGCGCGAGGCGGGAAGCAGCGAACGCGCAATGCCGAGTATGCCGCCGGGATTGATCATCATCACCGCGATGGCGAGCAGCGCGACCCACAATTCCTGATACTGGCCGAGGAAGCGCAGCGCCTCGGGCAATGTGCGCAGCACGCCGCCGCCGATGATGCCGCCCCACAGGCTGCCCATGCCGCCGACGATCGGATAGCCCAGCGTGACGATGGAGAGGTGAATGCCGAAGCTCTCCGGATCGAGCACGCGCACGCCCGGCGCCAGCAATGCGCCGGCAAGCGCCAGATAGGCCGACGAGATCGCGAAGGCGGCGATCTTGAAGCGCACCAGGTCGACGCCATAGGCATCGGCCGCCACCTCGGCATCCGAGATCGCCTTCAGCGTCTTGCCAAAGCGCGCGCCGAGCAGCACGCCCAGCGAGCCGATGGCCAGCGCGCAGGCGATGGTGACGACGAACATCCATGCACCGTCCTCATTGGCCGAGATACCGAACACATCGACCGTCGGAACCCGCAGGCCTAGCGCGCCGCCCGTCCAGTCGCCAGCCTCGCGAATGCCGATGACGACGAGAAACTGGAAGACGATGGTCGCCATCGCCAGGTGATGTCCCTTGAAGCGGGTCGAGGGCACGGCCAGCACGAAGCCGGCGACCAGCCCGAACAGGACGCAGACCGGCAGCGTCAGAAGATAGGGCACGCCCAGATGCAGCATCAGCATGGCCGACCCATAAGCGCCGATCGCCATCATCGCGCCGGTGGCCAGCATGATGACGCGCGCATAGCCCACGATCATGACGAGCGCGACGCCGACGAGGCAGGCGATGACGATCTGCGTGGCCAGATATTGCGCGAAGCTCGATGCGCCGAGGCCGAGCACGCCGCCGGCGAGGATGAGGAGCGCCGGCAGGATCACGCTGCCGAGAAGAACAGACTGGAAAAGCTTAGACACGGCGCGCCTTCCGTTCCGGGAACAGGCCGTCCGGCATGAACAGCAGCACCACGAGCAGCAGCAGGAAAGTGAAGGCGTTCTTGAAGGCCGGCGGCAGGAAGGCGGCGGTATAGGTCTCCAGCAGGCCGAGGATCAGCCCGCCGAGAACCGCGCCCTTCAGGCTGTCGAAGCCGCCGATGATCGCCGCCACGAAGGCCGGCACGATGGTCGCGATCGCCAGTTCCGGCGAAACGCCCAGCCGCGGCGCGGCGAACAGGCCGGCAAGGCCGGCCAGCAGCCCGCCGAGGAACCATGCTTGCGCATAGACGACATCGACCGAATAGCCGCAAAGCTGCGCACCGCGAATATTGGCCGACATGGCGCGCATGGCGCGCCCCATGCCGGCGCGGCTGAACACATAGATGCCCGCCAAGCCGCAGAGGATCGCACCGGCAATGATCCAGATCGTCTCGAGGGTAAGGATGAGCGGGCCAAGGATGATCGGCCGGCCGGAGAGCACAGGCGCAACGGCCAGCGTCTCGGATTCGAAGACGATGCGGATCGCCTCCGAACCCAGCGTGCCGGCGAATACCGTCACGATGACGAGGCTGAATGCATCGGCCGTCCGCATCCGCCGCAGCACCAGATATTCGAAGATCGCAGCAAGCAGCCCCACGCCGACGGGCACGATTACGTAGACCTGCCAGTAGGGTAGGCCCCATCGCTCGACGCCGAGGAAGCCGCCATAGGCGCCGAGCATGATGAAAGCCCCGTGGGCAAAGTTCACGGCCTTGGTCGCCTTGTGGATGACGACCAGACCGATCGCCGCAAGGGCGTAGATTGCGCCGATGCGCAATCCACCAAGGCTCAGCAGCAGGAACTGCGTCACCGGATCAACCCCTATTACCCGCGCCGATCAGCGAAGGACCTGCCAGCGGCCGTCCTTGATCTCCACGGTGCTGTGCGCCGTATTGCCGTCGCGCTGCTCCGCCGAGAAGCTCTCGGGGAAGATCACGTCGGAGGCGAACGGACCCATATTGCTCGGCTTCAGCTCCTTCGCCTTTTCCCACGCCGCGATCAGGCCGTCGCGGGTGAGATCCTTGCCTGCCTCGCGGATCGCCAGCGCCATGACATACATGTCGCCATAGCCGACGAGATCGATATAGCTCGGCCGGCCGGCGGCGGGCTCGCCATAGGCTTCACGCCATTTGCGGTCGAAATCGACCATGGGCTGCGCCTGCTCGTCGTGGAAGTGAGGGAAGAGCCAGACGCCGCGCACGCCTTCGGATGCCGCGCCGGCGACCTGCGGAAGGGCGCGCGTAATGGCCGCGACGTCGACGACCCACGGCTTGCCGGTCAGGCCGAGTTCCGGCGCCTGCTTGATGGCGAGGCCCGCTTCCGCCGCATTGCCGAGGAAGACGATGGCATCCGGATCGGCCTGCAGAACCGCCAGCAACTGCGCGGTGAAATCACGCGTGCCATTGTCGAATGTCTGCAGCGTCGAGACCTCGATGCCCTTTTCTGCCAGACGCGGCTGCAATCCGGCAAGCACCGCCTGCGGCAGCTCGTAGGAGCCGGTCAGGATCGCCACCGACTTGGGTTCTTCGCGGGCGATCTCCTCGGCGAAGAAATCCGCAAGCTTACGCGCATCAGGATAGACGCCGTGGAAGATGTTGCGGGCGAAGGGCTCGCGGATCTTCGGCGTGGCGCCGACAATATTGTAGGTGGGCACGCCCGCTTCGCGCAGATAGTCGGCCGCGGCGGCCGCACCGGTGCTGCCTGCGCCGATGACCAGCGCGAAGGCCTTGTCCTGCTCAACCAGCTTCTTGGCGGCGGCAATGGAATCCGCCGGGGTGGTGGCGCCTTCGAAGATCAGCCGGATCTTGCGGCCGTTGACGCCGCCATTCCCGTTGATCTCGTTCACCGCAAGCTGCATGCCGTCGCGCGCGCTCAGGCCGATCCATGCCGACGGCCCCGTGAGGGGGCCGAACGCGCCGATGACCACCTCGGCATCGGTCACGCCGGGATCGGCGGCGGCGGCCATGCCGATCGCCCCGAAAGCCATCGCCGCGAGCGCCACCAGCACACCCGCGGCCCGTGAGATTAAGAATCCAACTCCAGCATTCAAAACCGTTGACATCGCAGTTCCCCATATACCAATCAGACCATACTGATTGGCTTTTAAAATGATTTGTTATGCAAACCATATATTGCTCTTATTGCTTGTCAATCGTAGAAAAGATTTGCTTGCCAGGGGCTGCGCAAAGAGCTGCGCTGGCGTCCGGGCACGGAATCCGGGGCTTTCATGACGAAAACGGCATTGCATCAGGATCAGGCACCGGCGGCCGGCGGCGGCTGGGTCGGGCGCTCCGTGCCGCGCCGCGAGGACTTGCCGCTGCTCCTGGGCCAGGCGCGCTTCATCGACGACCTGGCGCCCTTCCCCGGCACCAGGGAGGCCGCGATCCTGCGCAGCCCCCACGCACATGCGCGCATCGTCTCTATCGATGTGACGGCGGCGCTGGAGATGAAGGGTGTGCATGCCGTCGTCACCGGGGCTGATATCGCCGCGCTGACGAAGCCGATCCCCAATGCGGTCCAGGCTCCCATCAGGCAATATCCGATCGCCGTGGACCATGTGCACTATGCCGGCGAGCCGGTCGCGGTCATCGTCGCGGACGACCGCTATCTCGCCGAAGACGCGATGGAACGCGTCGCTATCGTCTATGAGGAACTGCCGGTCTGCGTCGATCCGCTGGAGGCGGCCCGCGACGAGGTCGCCATACATGCCGGCGCGCCCTCCAACATCGTGCACGAGCGCAGCTTCCGCTTCGGCGATCCCGAGCGGGCCTTTGCCGAAGCCGACCGCATCGTGTCGATCGAGGTCGACTATCCGCGCATCACCTCGACGCCGATCGAAACCTATGGCGTCATCGCCCGCTTCGACCCGGCGCAGCGCAGTTTCGAGATCTGGTCCAATTTCCAGGGCCCGTTCATCGGCCACCCGATCATTGCCGGCGCGCTCGGCGTTCGCCCCGCTTCCGTGCGCATGATCAGCGCCCCGGCAAGCGGCGGCAGCTTCGGCGTGAAATGGGGGGTCTTCGCCTATGCGATCCTGCTCGCCGCCGTCGCGCGCGCCGCCGGCATGCCGGTCAAATGGATCGAGGACCGCGCCGAACATCTCGCCGCCGCAAGCTCCTCGACAGGCCGCCACACGCGGATGGAGGGCGCATTCTCCTCCAAGGGCCGGCTGCTCGGCCTGAAGGTCGACCAGCTGGAAAATATCGGCGCTTATGTGCGCCCGCCAGAGCCGTCGACGCTCTATCGCACGCATGGCAACCTCAACGGCCCCTATGACGTGCGCGATATCGCCGTGCATAATCGCGTCGTGCTGACGCATCAGGCCCCGAGCGGGCTGAACCGCGGTTTCGGCGCGCCGCAATATTATTTTCCGCTCGAGCGGCTGATGCATGAGGCCGCTTCGCAACTCGGCATCGACCCGCTGGAACTGCGCATGCGCAACCTCGTGCGCGAGGCGGCGATGCCCTATGAATGCGCCTCGGGCGGCATGCTTGACGGCGGCGACTATCCCGGAACCCTGCGGCAGGCAGCCGGACTAGCCGGCTATGACGCACTCGTCGCCGAGCGCGATGCAGCCCGCGCCAATGGCGAACTCGCCGGCATCGGCATTGCCGTATCAGTCGAAAGTTCGGCTTCCAGCCTCGCTTATGTCAACGCCGCGCTGACGCCCGAACAGCGCGCCGCGTCATCGGACAAATCCGGCGGACTGGCGGTCGCGACCCTTTCGGCCGACGCCGGCGGCGCGTTCACGCTGCGTCTCCCGACTGTTCCCGCCGGCCAGGGCCATGCGACCGTGCTGGCCCAGCTCGTCGCCGACGAGATCGGCCTCAACCCCGACGAGATCAATGTGGTGACGGCCATCGACACCGCTTTCTCGGACTGGTCGATCACGTCGGGAAACTATGCCAACCGGTTTTCGGGCGCTGACACCACGGCCGCCGTCTTCGCCGCCCGCAAGGTGGCGGCCAAGCTGCGCATCATGGCCGGGGCGGCGCTGGGCTGCCCGCCCGAGGAAATCGAGCTCGTCGATGGCGTGGCGCGCGAAAAGGATCGCAACAGCCATATCGCCATCCGCAAGCTGGCCGCCTGGTCGCACTGGAATTCGTCCAACATGCCGGCCGGGCTGGACGGCGGCATCCAGGAGACCGGCGTCTTCACGCCCACCAGCCTGCAATCGCCCGACAAGGAAGATCGCGTCCGCTCCTCGCTGACCTCGACCCTGATGTGCGATATCGCCGCCGTCCGCATCGACCGCGAGACCGGCCAGGTGTCGATCCGCAAATATGCCGTCGTCCACGATGTCGGGCGCATCCTCAATCCGGCGATCGTGGAGGGACAATTGCGCGGCGGGCTCGCGCACGGTCTCGGCGCGGCGCTGATGGAGCGGATCGAATATGATGCCGGCGGCAACCTGCTGACCGGCACCTTCATGGACTATCTCTGCCCGCTGGCCGACGACATGCCTGAGGTGCTCTTCGGCCATGCGAGCCATCCCACGACGGAGAATGCGACAGGCGCGCGCGGCCTGGGCGACGGCGCCTCGATGAATGCGCCGATCTGCATCGCCAATGCGCTCGCCGACGCCATGGCAAGCGCGGAGGTGAGCATCCCGGCCTCGCCATCGCGCCTGTGGTCGCAGCTCAACGGACGCAATCCCGACGAACGCCCGGAACGGAAGGTACAGGCATCGACCGGCGATCCCGCCATACGCGGCATGCTTACCGGCGAAGGCGCCCAGCAGCTGCCGGGCCAGCCGGCCAGGGTATGGGCCGCGCTTTTCGCCGTCGACGAACTGGCGAAGATCATTCCCGGCTGCCGCTCCCTCACCGAGGTCGAGCCGGACCGGTTCGAGGCCGAGATCGTCCTTTCGGTCGCCGGCATGCGCTCCACCTATCACGCGAAGATCGAGCTCACCGACAAGGACGAGCCGCGCGCGATCCGCATCGCCGGCCGCGCGGACGGCAAGCTCGGCTTTGGCATGGGCGAGGCCTTCATCACCCTTGCTCCCTCCGGGGAGATCGCCACGCAACTCACCTACCACTATCGCGCCGATGTCGGCGGACGCATCGCGGGCGTCGGCCAGCGCATGCTCGACAGCGTCGTGCGCCTGCTCATCCGGCAGTTCTTCGCCGGCCTCACCAGCCATCTCGACCCGTCATCGCGGAAGCCATCCATGCTGGCGCGGCTCGGCGCTGCCCTTCGCGGCCTCTTCCCGAAGGGCGGCCGATGAAGCCCGCGCCGTTCAGCTATGCCGCACCGCGCTCCGTCGACGAGGCTCTCGACCTGCTCGCACGGCATGGCGCCGATGCGCGCCTCCTCGCAGGCGGCCAGACGCTCGGCCCGATGCTCAATATGCGCATCGCGACTCCGTCCGTCCTCATCGACATGAACCGGATCGGCGGATGGAAATTGCCGCGCCGGGCCAGCCCCCAAAGCGTCCTCACCCACGCGCTGGTGCGCCAGCGGGAGGGAACCGCACCGGACGGCATTTTCGCCGAAGTTCCGCTGGCGCGCATGACGATGCCTTTCGTCGGCCACTACCAGACGCGCAATCGCGGCACGATCTGCGGCTCGATCGCACATGGCGACCCCACCGCAGAGCTACCGCTCGCACTTCTCGTGCTGGATGGGACCGTCCACCTGGCATCGGCGAAGCGCAGCCGCGCGGTGCCGGCGCGCAATTTCTACATCGGCCCTCTGACGACCGAACGCGCCCCAGAGGAACTGGTGCTCGCCGTGGAATGGCCGATCCTTGCCGATACGCGCTTCGCCTTCCATGAGGTCGGTGTGCACGGGACGCATTCGACACTCTGCGCCGCGGCGGTCGCGATGCGCACCGACGAGGCCGGCCGCGTTGCCGATCTGCGCGTCGGGCTAACCGCCATCGCCGACCGGCCGCTCCTGCTCGATACCGCACCCTTCATCGGCGAGTTGCCTGGCGCCGGCTGGCGTCTCGCGATCTGCGAGGCAGTACGCTCCTCGCTCGGCTTCGTCAGCGACATGCATGCCTCGGCGGACTACCGCCGCCATGTCGCGGGCGTGCTGACCGGACGCTGCCTTGCCGAGCTCATTTCCGACGGGACAGAAGAGCGATGATCATCGAAGCTGATCAGGAGATCGAGGTTACCTTCACGCTGAACGGGAAGCCGGTATCGGCGCGCTGCCAGCCGCGCATGCACCTCGCCGACCTTCTGCGGCACCGGCTGCATCGGACAGGCACGCATGTCGGATGCGAGCATGGCGTCTGCGGCGCATGCACCGTTCTCGTCGACGGCCAGGCGGTCCGCTCCTGCATGATCTACGCGGTCCAGCTCCAGGATGCGGAAGTCACGACCGTCGAGGGGCTCGGCGCCGATGGGGAACTCAATCAGCTCCAGCAAGCGTTCCACGAGCACTTCGCGCTGCAATGCGGCTTCTGCACGCCGGGCATATTGATGTCCGCCACGGATTTCCTCGGCAGCCATCCCGACCCGACCGAAGCCGAGATCCGTGAATTCCTTTCCGGCCACATATGCCGCTGCACGGGATATGAAAGCATCGTGCGCGCCATCCTCGCCGCCGCGCGCAGGCGGCCTGCTTCGTGAGGCGCCGCCGCAGGCCTATTCCAGCGCGGCGATCGCCTGGATCTCGAAGAGCTGGTTCGGCTTGAACAATGCGCTCGCCCCGACCAGCGTGGCGGCGGGAAAATTGTCGGGGAAGTAGCGCGCCCTCACTTTGGCGATGTCGCGATACTGGCGCATGTCCACGACATATTCGGTTTCCCAGATGATATCGGCAAAGCCCACCCCGGCCGCCTTCAATATCTCGGCAAGATTCTCGAATGTGACTTCGGCCTGTTTCGTGACGTCGTCGGCATGCATGATATTGCCGTCCCGATCCCACCCGCACACGCCCGATATGAACAGCAGGCCCGACCGCTTGTGGACGACTGCGGGACTGTACTGATATTTCCGGTCGACAGGCTTGTCCGTGTAGATGTTCGTCCGTTTCATTGGCAATCTCCTGTCCACGCCTTGGGCAAGGAAGATACTTTAGACTGCAAATTGTTTACAAGGCAATGCATTCAGCCTATCTGCTAGGCGATGAAAAGCGCCCGGGGAGGACGCCGTGACGAAAAGAGCTCTGCAACCGGGCGCCAAGGATGCGCTGGAGAAAAGCGCCAGCATCGCCAGGGCGATGGCTGCCAAGACATCTCCCCAGGCAGGCCGGCCCAGACGGCGCAGGACGACGGACAGCGCACTTCACCCCGTCGATGGCGTGAACTACGACATGCTGCCGCAGCAGGTGGGTTTCTGGGTGCGCCGGGCGCAATTGGCGGTCATGCGTTCGTTCGAGGAATATACGCGCAATCTGGACCTGCGCCCGGTCGAAACCGCGGCCATCCTCATTCTCGACGGCAATCCCAACATCACGCAGATCGCCCTGGCGGCAGCGCTGGGCAGCGACCAGTCGACGATGGTGGCGATCTCCACCAAGCTGGAAAAGCGCGGCCTGATCGAGCGCCGGCGCGCGCTCGAGGACCGGCGATATCAGCTGATCAGCCTGACGCCGAAAGGCGGGCACATGGCCCATGACATCCGCGAGGCGCTGGCGGCCCATGACCGGTCGCTGACCAGAAACATGAGCGGCGAGCAGCGAAAGCAACTGGTCCAGCTCTTGAAACAGCTCGTCGATATATAGCCCGCAACGGTTGATGCGACATGTGTGCCTGCAACAGCGTGCTTTGCCTTCTGACGGAATATGAGGAACAGCGGGCTGGGCAACGCCGCGCTGCACTGGCCTCCCGCGATCGCACGGCAATGCCCGGGCAGCACCAGATCGCCGAAATGAACCCCAAGGCGCCCGACCAGCGCGAGCGCGCCGGTCACGTCGGAGACTGAACTACCGACCTCCCGCACCGTCGGGTGAAATATAAGCGATGCGCAGCATGTTGGTCGCGCCCGGCGTGCGCAGCGGGACGCCGGCGGTGATGATGATGCGCTCGCCCGGCTCCGCGAACCCTTCCGCCGCGGCGATGCGGCACGCCCGCTCCACCATGTCGTCCAGATCGATCGCATCCGGCGTGACTACGCAATGCGTGCCCCACAGCAGCGACAGGCGCCGCGCCGTCTCGACCACCGGCGACAGCGCGACGATCGGCACCTGCGGCCGCTCGCGCGCCGCCCGGATACCGGTATTGCCGGACGAGGTATAGGTGACGATGGCGGCGGCCTTCAGCGTCTCGGCGATCTGCCGCGACGCCAGCGAGATCGCATCGGCGCCGGTCGCCTCCGGCTCGGAACGCTGCGAATTGATGATGCCCGGATAGAACGGGTCCGTCTCGACCTTGCCGGCAATGCGGTTCATCATCGCCACCGCCTCGACGGGATATTCGCCTGCCGCCGATTCGGCCGAGAGCATCACCGCATCGGCCCCTTCGAAGACCGCGCTCGAAACGTCCGAGACCTCGGCGCGTGTCGGAACCGGCGCCGAGATCATCGATTCCAGCATCTGCGTGGCGACGACGACGGGCTTGCCGGCACGGCGGCATGCACGGGTGATCTGCTTCTGGATGCCGGGTACCGCCTCCAGCGGCAGTTCCACGCCCAGATCGCCGCGTGCGACCATCACCGCATCCGAAAGCTCGATGATCTCGGGCAGCCGCGACACGGCCTGCGGCTTCTCGATCTTCGACATCAGCAGGGCGCGCCCGCGCGCGATCTTGCGCGCCTCGGCCAGATCCTCCGGCCGCTGGATGAAGGAAAGCGCAATCCAGTCCACCCCCGCGTCCAGCACCGCGTCGAGATCCTTGCGGTCCTTTTCCGTCAGGGCGCCCACGGGCAGGTCCGTATCGGGAAGGCTGACGCCCTTGCGGTCGGAAATCTTCGTGCCGGAAACGACGATGCAATCCAGCCGCCTTCCATCCGCCTCGACGCAGCGAAGCTGGAGCCGCCCGTCATCGATGAGCAGGCGGTGGCCGGGCTTCACCGAACGCAGGATTTCCGGATGCGGCAGTTGCACGCGGGTCGCGTCGCCCGGCTCCGGATCGTCGTCGAGCGTGAAGCTCTGGCCGACGGAAAGAACCTCTGCGCCATCGGCGAAACGGCCCACGCGCAGCTTCGGCCCTTGCAGGTCGGCCAATATGCCGATCGGGCGGCCGATCTCGGCTTCGACATTGCGTATGCGCTCCACGAGGCTGCGCATCAGCGGGTGGTCGGCATGGCTCATATTGATCCGGAAGACATCCGCGCCGGCTTCGAAAAGCCTGCGGATCATTGCCTCTTCGGACGATGCGGGACCAAGCGTTGCGAGAATCTTGACCTTGCGGCTGCGCCTCATTGCGATCCCGGTGTGGTGATGGTTGCGGCACCGCTTCCGGCCGCCTCGTCGGAAAGCTGGATCATCCAGCTTGATTGTTCGCCGGTGTCATATTCCTGGAAGCCGGCGCGCTGGAAGCCGCGGGCGAAACAGTCGCGCACGCCGGCGATCTTGAATTCGCGCTCCGCCACGCACATCGATACCGGCCCTTCCCAGCGCCCGCCGCGCTCGGCATCTTCGGCGTATAGATAGTAGTATCGCGACGAAAGCGGCCCCTCGATCAGCGTCTTGCAGTTCGATCCTTCCACATGCCACCAGCCCTCGGTGATCCAGCCGCTTTCGGCGCGATAGCCGATCGCCACGCCGACGAGGTTCTGGGTCGCATTGCAGACGCGGAAATCCGCGCGCGCCACATCCGTCGCCGCGACGTTCAACAGCCCGCCGGACAGGACCAGCGCCGCAGCACACGCGAAGCGGCGCAGCCAGGTCATTCCGACAGAAAACATCCGCAAATCCTTGGTCGACGAGAGGAGCATGCCCGTGATTCCTTTTCGGCAAAGCGCACGCGCCTGTCAACGCACGCCGCACTGTCCCCGTCGAAATGGATGCAGGAATGCCCATTTCGGACCGAGCGCCCCATGGCTGCGCAAGAACATTGTCGAGAACACGGCATTGCGCGACGGAAGGGCGCATGGAACACAGGGAACGAACAGGATTCACTTGAACGACCATGACCCGCTCCGCCGCTTTTGCACCATTTGAGCTGATCGAGGGCAATCGCGAGCGTGGCCTCGTCCTGCTCGCCGACCATGCCGGCCGCGAAGTGCCGGAGGAATATGGCTCGCTCGGACTTCCCGAAGCGGAGTTCGACCGCCACATCGCCTATGATATCGGCGTCGAGGCGGTGACGCGCGAACTGGCGGCGATGACCGGCGCGCCGGCGGTGATGGCGCGCTTCTCGCGCCTGCTGATCGACCCCAATCGCGGCGAGGACGATCCGACGCTGATTCGCCAGCTCTATGACGGCACGATCATCACCGCCAATTATCCGATGTCGGCCGCAGAACGCGAACAGCGTCTCGACCGCTTCTACCGCCCCTATCACGATGCCGTAGGCGCGCTGATCGCCTCGGTCGCGGCGGCGTCGGGAAAGCCGCCCTTCGTGCTCTCCGTGCACTCCTTCACGCCGCATATGCAGGGCCGCGCGCGGCCCTGGCATGCCGGCATATTATGGGACAGGGACGACCGCGCCGTGCGGCCGCTGATCGACATGCTGTCGGTCGAGCCCGGCATGGTGGTCGGCGACAACGAGCCCTATGACGGCGCGCTGCGCGGCGACACCATGTTCCGCCACTGCATCGTCAACGGCTTCGCCCATGCGCTGGTCGAGATCCGTCAGGACCTGATCGCCGATGCGGCGGGCGCGCGCGAATGGGCGCAGCGGCTTGCACCGATGGTTGACGCGATCAATGCGCGCCCCGATATCCATGAGGTCCGGCGCATGGGATCGCGAACCGGACCGATCGACTGAACGGAGGCTGACATGGCGAACCTGACCGAAGAACAGCAGCGGGATTTCGAGGCGGCGGCATTCCGCCGGCTGGTCGCGCATCTGCGCGACCGCAGCGACGTGCAGAATATCGACCTGATGAACCTCGCCGGCTTCTGCCGCAACTGCCTGTCCAACTGGTATCGCGAGGCGGCGGAAGCCTCCGGCGTGCCGCTGGACAAGGAAGAATCGCGCGAAATCGTCTATGGCATGCCCTATGGCGAATGGCAGGCGCGCCATCAGACCGAGGCATCCGACGCTCAGAAGGCGGCCTTCGAGAAGAACAAGCCGTCGCACTGACCGCTTGACCCTTCGGCCCGGCTCGGGCATCGAACCGCACGCCTCAATCGCCGCGACTCGCGCGGCCCCTGATCGAGAGTATCCATGGCCGAAGACATTACAGCAGAAACCGCCCAGACCGTCGCCGCGGGACAGCTCCGCGCCTTCATCGAGCGCATCGAGCGCCTCGAGGAGGAGAAGCAGACCATCTCCGACGACATCAAGGAAGTCTATGCCGAGATGAAAGGCACAGGATTCGACACGAAGGCGGTGCGTACCATCATCCGCCTGCGCAAGAAGGAAGAGGCCGAACGGCAGGAAGAGGAAGCGATCCTCGACCTCTACAAGGCCGCGCTCGGCATGGCCTGATGAAGGCTGCGTGTCGGCCTGCCGGAGACGACACGCATGACCGAACCCCCGCCCGATACCGCATCCGGCTTTTTCGTCAGCCGCTGGCGCGGCGCGGTATCGGTCGAGCGGATCCTTTTCGTCGACATGCTGCTGGTCGGAACGGCGATCAATCTTGCCGCGACTTTCGCCTCGCTCATGGCGCTGGGGTTCAAGTTTCCGCTATGGGTCTCGATCGCGGTCTATGCGCTGCCGATCCCCTACAACATCTTCCTGACGCTCTGCCTGTGGCGGGCGACAGCGGCTCAGCCCGCCGCTATCGCCGCGGCCTGGCGCCTGTCCGGCCTCGGCTGGCTGGCAATCGCCTCGCTGCTATAGGCGCTCAGGCAGGCGTGAAGTTCAGCGCCACGCCATTGATGCAATAGCGCAGGCCGGTGGGCGGCGGTCCGTCGGGGAAGACATGGCCGAGATGGCTGCCGCAGCGCGCGCAATGCACCTCGGTGCGGACCATGCCCCAGCTGCGGTCGGTGGTCGTCTCCACTGCGCCGGGAAGCGGATCGTTGAAGCTCGGCCAGCCGGTGCCGCTCTCGAATTTCAGCGTCGATTCGAACAGCGGCTGGTCACAGCCGGCGCAGGTAAACGCGCCCGCGCGCTTCTCGTGCAGCAATGCGCAGCTGCCCGGCCGCTCGGTGCCGTGCTCGCGCATGATGTGATATTGTTCGGGCGTCAGGCGCTCGCGCCATTCGGCGTCGGTGCGGGTGACGGGATAGCTGTGGGGGTCCATGGCGTTGTGTCTCCGGCTTGTGGCCCTAATGTAGGTCGTGGCCACCGCCGGGCCAAGCCGCGTCAGTGCTGGCGCGACAGCCGGCGTGTGGCAGCCTCGAGTCCGGCCAGCGTGAGCGGGAACATCGCCTCGCCGAACTGCTCGCGGATCATCTGGATCGAATGCGTGTGCTGCCAGTTCTTCTCGGGCACGGGATTGAGCCAGACCGTGCTGCGCCACTGCGACAGCACACGTTCCAGCCAGACATTGCCCGGCTCGGCGTTCCAGTGCTCCACCGACCCGCCCGGATAGGCGATCTCATAGGGGCTCATCGAGGCGTCGCCGACGAAGATCGTCTTGTAGTCCGGCCCGTATTTGTGCAGCACGTCCCATGTCGGGATGACTTCCGAATGGCGTCGCCGGTTGTCCTTCCACACGCCCTCATAGAGGCAGTTGTGGAAGTAGAAATATTCCATGTGCTTGAACTCGGCGCGCGCGGCCGAAAACAGCTCCTCCACCACCTTGATATGGTCGTCCATCGAGCCGCCGACATCGAAGAACATCAGGAGCTTCACCGCATTGCGGCGCTCGGGCCGCGTCTGGACGTCGAGGTAGCCGTGCTCGGCGGTAGCGGTTATGGTGCCCGGCAGGTCGAGTTCCTCGTCCGCGCCCTGGCGGATCCAGCGGCGCAGGCGCTTCAGGGCCACCTTGATGTTGCGCGTGCCGAGCTGCACCGAATCGTCGAAATTGCGGAATTCGCGCTTGTCCCACACCTTCACCGCGCGGCGGTGGCGGCTTTCGTGCTGGCCGATCCGCACGCCTTCGGGATTGTAGCCATAGGCACCGAAGGGCGAAGTGCCGGCGGTGCCGATCCATTTCGACCCGCCCTGGTGGCGGCCCTGCTGCTCTTCCAGCCGCTTCTTCAGTTCCTCCATCAGCTTTTCGAAGCCGCCGAGCGACTCCACCAGCTTCTTCTCCTCGTCCGTCAGGTGCTTCTCGGCCAGCCGCCGCAGCCATTCCTCCGGCAGGGTGGCGACATCGACCGCCGCTTCGCCGCCGACCGCCTCCACCCCCTTGAAGACATGGCCGAAGACCTGGTCGAAACGGTCGATATGGCGCTCGTCCTTCACCAGCGCGGCGCGGGCGAGATAGTAGAAGCCCTCGACGTCGAAATCGACCAGATGCGCGTCCATGCCCTCCAGAAGCGTGAGGTATTCGCGCAGCGAGACCGGCAGGCGAGCCGCCTTGAGCTCGAGAAAGAACGGAATGAACATGCACTTCCTGTAGCCGCTCCCGCGCCGCGCGAAAAGCCCGCGCCGCCACCCTGCCGTCACATCTCCTTCGTCGCCTGCGGGCATCTTGCCAATGACGGTCGCCAAAAGCATCGGCTCTGCTACCATGCGACCGGATCACCGGGAGGCGGTACATGCGTACAAAGAAGGCGGAAGCGGAAAAGGCCGGGGCGGAGACGAAGGACATTGCGCGATTGCTCGCGCTGATGACGGCCAATGCCCCGGCGGAAGACCTCGCCGCCTACGATCCCGCAATGCTGGCCGCCGCCGCGCAGCAGGCCTCGCATGCACTGGCGCGCCACCGAAGCGGTGAGAGCGTCATCATGGTTGAGAACGATCCGGCGATCTCTCACCTCGGGCGGCGGCAGACGGTGGTCACCGTCGTCAACGACAATATGCCTTTCCTGTTCGATTCGGTCGTGGCCGAGATCAACGAAGCCGCCGGCGAAGCATCGCTGGTACTCCACCCGATCCTGCTGGTGCGCCATGGCGCCGACGGCGTGGCGGAAATCCTCGGCGAGGCCGGCAGCCACGGCGCGCAGCGGGGCGACCGCCTCAGCCTGATCCAGGTCCATGTGGCTGCGCTGCCCGATGCGGCGCGGCGCGACCTTGCGGAACGGCTTGAACATACCCTGTCGCAGGTGAAGGCGGCGGTGGCCGACTGGAAGCCGATGCTGGCGCGGCTGGAACGCTCCATCGCCGATTTCCGCGACCTGCCGATCCCGCTGGCGCGCAAGGAGCTGGACGAGGCCGTGGCGCTGCTGGAATGGCTGCGCGACGATAATTTCACCTTCCTCGGCATGCGCGAATTCGTCTATCGCGGCGGCGCCGAGACGGGCACGCTGGAGCGGACGGAGGCCCCCGGCCTCGGCATCCTCGACGATCCGCAGGTGCGGGTGCTGCGCCGGGGCGGCGAGGCCGTCAACACGACGCCGGAAATCCGCGCCTTCCTGCACGGGCCGGAGGCACTGATCGTCACCAAGGCCAATGCCAAATCGGTGGTCCACCGCCGCATCTATCTCGACTATATCGGTATCAAGACCTTCGACAGGAAGGGCAAGCTGGCCGGCGAACTGCGCCTCGTCGGCCTGTTCACCTCCACCGCCTATACGCGTTCGGTGATGAGCATCCCCTATCTGCGCTCCAAGGCGCAGGCGGTGGTGGCCAAGTCGGGCTTCGACCCCAGCGACCATTCCGGCAAGGCGCTCATCAACGTGCTGGAATCCTATCCGCGCGACGAGCTGTTCCAGATCGGCCTGCCGACATTGCGCAAGCATGCCGCCGCGATCCTGGCGCTGGGCGAGCGGCCGCGCGTGCGGGTGCTCGCCCGGGCGGACCAGTTCGACCGCTTCGTCTCGGTGCTCGTCTACGTGCCGCGCGACCGCTACGATTCGCAGGCGCGCATCCGCATCGGCGATTTCCTCAAGGGCGCGTTCGAGGGCCGGGTCTCCGCCTATTACCCCGCCTTCCCCGAAGGCACGCTGGCGCGGGTCCATTTCATCATCGGCCGCTCCGGCGGCAAGACGCCCAAGGTCGCCACGGCGGTGCTGGAGGAAGGCGTGCGCGCCATCGTGCGCACCTGGGACGACGCGCTGAAGGAGGCCGTCGCCGAGGGCGCGGACCCGGCGCTGGCAGCGCTGGCGGCTGGTTTCCCCGAAGACTACCGCAACGGCTTCATCGCCGCCGACGCGCTGAACGATGCGCGCCGCGTCGCCGCCACGAGCGCGGAGCGGCCCATCGCGATCGACTTCCTGCGCGATGGCGGCGAGGGCGCTTCCCATGCCAGCCTGCGCATCTATCACCGCGGCGCGCCGGTCGCCCTGTCGCGGCGCGTGCCGCTGCTGGAGAATATGGGCTTCCGCGTCATCAGCGAGCGCACCTTCGAGCTTCCCGATGGCGGCGGCGAAACCGTATTCCTGCACGATATGGAGCTGGAAAGCGCGGACGAGGCCGACCTGCGGATCGACGAGCGCCACACGCTGTTCGAGGACATGTTCCTCGCCGTTTGGAACGGCACGGTCGACAATGACCGCTACAACCGGCTGGTGACCGTCGCCGGCATGAATGCTGCCGAAGTCACGATCCTGCGCGCCTATGGCCGCTATCTCCAGCAGGCCGGCATTCCGCAGAGCCAGGACTTCATCGCCGATGTGCTCGCCCGTTATCCGGCGATCGCAGGCGATCTGCACGCGCTCTTCGTGGCGCGGCTCGACCCGGCCAGCGCCGCCACCGGCAAGGAGATCGCCGCGCGCATCGAGGCCGCGCTCGACAATGTGCCGAACCTCGACGACGACACGATCATTCGCCGCTACCTCAACCTGATCGACGCCACCGTGCGCACGAACCATTTCCAGCCGAAGGGCGACCAGCCCCTTTCGCTGGCGCTCAAGCTCGATTCACGCAAGGTCATCGGCCTGCCCGCGCCGCAGCCATGGCGTGAGATCTTCGTCTACGGGCCGGAGGTGGAAGGCGTGCATCTGCGCTTCGGCCCGGTGGCGCGGGGCGGCCTGCGCTGGTCGGACCGGGCACAGGACTATCGCACCGAGGTGCTGGGGCTGGTGAAGGCGCAGCAGGTCAAGAACGCCGTCATCGTGCCGGTTGGCGCCAAGGGCGGCTTCTTTCCCCGGCGCCTGCCCACGGGCAGCGGCCGCGAGGCGGTCTTCGAGGCGGGCCGCGCCGCCTACATCAATTTCGTCTCCAGCATGCTGTCGGTCACCGACAATCTGGACGGCGACCGGATCGTGCCGCCAAAGGCCGCGGTGCGCCATGACGGCGACGACCCCTATTTCGTCGTCGCCGCCGACAAGGGCACGGCCACCTTCTCCGATACCGCCAACGCCATCAGCCAGGCGCACGACTTCTGGCTTGACGACGCCTTCGCCTCCGGCGGATCGGCCGGCTACGACCACAAGAAGATGGGCATCACTGCGCGGGGCGGATGGGAGGCGGTCAAGCGCCATTTCCGCGAGCTGAACCGCGACATCCAGAACGACCCCTTCACCGTGGTGGGCGTCGGCGACATGTCGGGCGACGTGTTCGGCAACGGCATGCTCCTGTCGCAGCAGACGCGCCTCGTCGCCGCCTTCGACCATCGCGACATCTTCATCGACCCCGATCCCGATCCCAAGGCCGGCTTCGCCGAGCGCCAGCGACTGTTCGACCTGCCGCGTTCGAGCTGGCAGGACTACGACAAGGCGAAACTATCGAAGGGCGGCATGATCGTCTCGCGCAGCCAGAAATCGATCAAGCTGACCGCGGAAGCCGCCAAGGCGCTCGACATCGCCGCCACATCCATATCGCCCATCGAGCTGATGTCGGCGATCCTCAAGGCCCCCGTGGACCTGCTCTGGTTCGGCGGCATCGGCACCTATGTGCGCGCAGCCGACGAATCCGCGCTCGATGTCGGCGACCGCGCCAATGATGCGATCCGCGTTACCGGCCGCGAGGTGCGCGCCCGCGTGATCGGCGAAGGCGCCAATCTCGGCATGACCCAGCGCGGACGCATCGAATATCAGCAGGGCGGCGGGCGATCCAATTCCGACGCCATCGACAATTCCGCCGGCGTCAATTCCTCCGACATCGAGGTCAATATCAAGATCGCGCTGGCTTCGGCCATGCGCAGCGGCCGCCTGACCCGCCCCGCCCGCAACAAGCTGCTGGTCAAGATGACCGGGGAAGTCGCCGCGCTGGTGCTGGCCAACAACTATCAGCAGACGCTGGCGATCTCGCTGGCCGAAGCGCGAGGCATCGCCCAGTTGCCACATCAGGCGCGCATGATGACCGCGCTCGAAAGCCGCAACCTGCTCGACCGCAAGGTGGAATCCCTGCCCGGAGCCGAAGCCCTGGCCGAGCGCGAGGCACGCGGCGAGCAGCTGACGCGGGCCGAGATCGGCGTGCTGCTCGCCTATGCCAAGCTCACCTTGTTCAGCGATCTCGTCGCCAGCGACCTGCCTGACGATCCGCATTTCCAGCGCGATCTCACCGGCTATTTCCCTGACGAGATGCGGAAGAAATATGCCGCCGAGATCGACGGCCATCGCCTGCGCCGCGAGATCATCGCCACCGAGCTGGGCAACGACCTCGTCAATCGCGGCGGGCCGACCCTGGTCAGCCGCCTGACCGACATATCCGGCCGCCCCGCTGCGGATGTCGCGGCGGCCTATGCGATCGTGCGCGGCGGCTTCGACCTGCCGGCGCTCTATGCGGCGATCGATGCTCTCGACAACCGGATCGACGGCAAGGCCCAGCTCGACCTCTATGCCGGCGTCGGGCGGCTGATCGACCGCACCACGGCGTGGATCCTGAAGAACGAGCCGGAGATCGGGGCGGTCGGCGAGGGCATCACCGAGCTGGCAAAGGCGCGCGCGGCGGTCGAGCCGGAGCTGGACCGCCTGCTTCCGTCCTATCTCGCCGGAAAGGTCGCCGAGACGCGCGACATATTCGCCAAGGCCGGCACGCCGGTGCAGCTAGCTGAACGCCTCGCCGGCCTCGCCGCCGTGGAGCTGCTGCCCGACATCGCCCTTGCCGCGTCGCAGGCCGAGGCGGGACTGAAGCCGACGGCCAAGGCCTTCTTCGCCGTCGGCGACGCCTTCCGCATCGACCGGATGGAAGAGGCCGCGCATGGCATCCGGCCGGCCGACTATTATGAGGGCCTCGCGCTCCTCCACGCCGCCGACATGATCGGAACGGCCCGGCGCGACATCGCCTGCGCCGTGCTGCGCAAGGGTTCTTCCGTAGAAAAGTGGCTCGAAAAGGCCGGCGACCGCATCGCCCGCCCCCGCAGCCGCCTTCTCGGCCTGCTCGATTCGGGCGAGCTGACGCCGTCGCGCCTGACGGTGGCGGCGGGCATCATGCGCGATATCGCGGCGCTGGCCTGAGCGAGCAGGCGCGGACGCTTCGCGCCGTCAGTGCCTGAAATGGCGCACGCCGGTGAAGACCATGGCGAGCCCGTTCTCATCGGCGGCGGCGATCACATCGTCGTCGCGCATCGAGCCGCCGGGCTGGATGATTGCCGTCGCGCCTGCCTCCGCCGCCGCCAGCAAGCCGTCCGCAAAGGGGAAGAAGGCATCGGAGGCGACGACCGAACCGCGCGTCAGCGGCTCGGTCAATCCAGCTGCCTCCGCCGCATCCTCGGCCTTGCGCGCGGCGATGCGCGAGGAATCGACGCGGCTCATCTGGCCGGCGCCGATGCCCACCGTCGCGCCGTCCTTCACATAGACGATGGCATTCGACTTCACATGCTTGGCGACGCGGAAGGCGAAGCGCATATCGGCCATCTCAGCGTCGCTCGGCGCGCGCTTGGTCACCACCTTGAGGTCGAGATCGTCCACCACCGCATTGTCGCGGCCCTGCACCAGCAGGCCGCCGGCCACGCTGCGCACAGCCAGCCCCGCCGCGCGCGGATCGGGCAGACCACCCGCGAGCAGCAGGCGCAAATTCTTCTTCGCGCCGACGATCGCCTGCGCCTCCGACGTCGCGTCGGGCGCGATGATGACCTCGGTGAATGTCTTCACGATCTCCTCCGCGGCTTCCGCATCCAGCGTGCGGTTCAGCGCCACGATGCCGCCGAAGGCCGAGACCGGATCGCAGGCGAGCGCCTTGAGATAGGCGCCCTTCAGCGTCGCGGCCTCCGCCACGCCGCAGGGATTGGCGTGCTTGATGATCGCCACGGCCGCCGTGCGCGCGGGGTCGAATTCGCCCACCAGCTCATAGGCCGCATCGGTGTCGTTGATATTGTTGTAGGAGAGCTGCTTGCCCTGGAGCTGGCGCGCAGTCGCCACGCCGGGGCGGGGGTCGCCATTGACATAGAAGCCCGCCGCCTGATGCGGGTTCTCGCCATAGCGCATCACGCTTTCCAGCCTGCCGCCGAAGGCGCGCCAGTCCGGCTCGCCGAGCGCCAGCGTTTCGGCAAACCAGCCGGAAATGGCGGCGTCATAGGCGGCCACGCGTGCAAAAGCCTTCGCGGCCAGCTCCTGCCGGAAACGGTAGGACAGGCTGCCCTCATTGGCGGCGAGTTCCGCAACCACGCGGTCATAGTCGGCCGGATCGGTGACGATCGCCACATAGGCATGGTTCTTGGCAGCCGCGCGCAGCATGGCAGGCCCGCCAATGTCGATATTCTCGACGATCGAGGGATAGTCCCCGCCCGACCGGCGCACGTCCTCGAAGGGGTAGAGATTGATGACGGCGAGGTCGATGGCGCCAATGCCGTGCGCTTCCATGGCCGCGCGGTGCTCTTCATCGTCGCGGATCGCCAGCAGCCCGCCATGGACCGCCGGATGCAGCGTCTTGACGCGGCCGTCCATGATCTCGGGGAAGCCGGTCACGTCGGACACGTCGCGCACCGCGATACCTTCCGCGGCGATGGCCTTCGCCGTGCCGCCGGTCGACAGAAGCTCCACGCCGGCATCGGCCAGCGCCCGCGCGAGACCGGCAAGACCGCTCTTGTCGGACGCCGACAGAAGCGCGCGGCGCACGCGCACGCGATCGGGCGGGGTGATTTTCTTCGAGACGACGGCCATGGCGAGCTCCCGCGCAAATAAGCATGTCTCCCGAATGTGGATGCCGGTTCGGGATCAGGACATGCGTCAAACCTGCGCGGCGCCTAACATAGTCCCGCCTGCTTGGAAATGCGGATCGGGTCAGATCTGCCCGGTTCGCGCGAACCGCCACTGCACTTCCGCCAGTTCCGAGGCACGGAAGGACAGCACGATCTGGCGCGATTGCTGCGGACCTGCCAGGCCGGCGAAGAAGATGGACTCTTCCACCGCCGGTATCACCGCATCGCAGGTGAAGAGCCAGACATCCGTATGCGCGCCCTTCAGCACAAGCCGGTCATGGCTGTCGCGATAGAGCGATATCCGCGGATGGAGATGGAAGCGCAGCACCACGCCATCGCGGCCGTCATAGAGCACCGGCTGGCCGCCGGCGCGGAAGAAGCGGTCCGCGCCCTGCAATATATTGCCGCTGTCCGACAGGGTCAGTTCGCGCTCGTGGAAGATGCCGAAACGCGGCACATAGGCGTCGTGGCTCGCCACGAAGCCCTGCTTGCCGGGCATGTCGGTGCGTTCGCAGGGCACGCGGCGCGGCCCGCCCATCAGCGGCGTGCCGACAAATTCGTTGATCTGCGGATTGAGGGCGAAGCGGGCCGACGACGTATCGTTGAGTGTCGCCGTGGAATGCGCCGCCGTGGCGCGCGCCAGCGGCAGGAAATCCTCCGCGCCATATTTGTCGACGCCGGCATTGACGATGAAGCGATGCCGCCCCGACGACATTTCGAAGGAGAGGCAGCCCGCATGGGCATGGTGCGAAAGCTCGGTCGGCGGCGGCACGCCGGTGTCGGCGATGACGGTGGTGGAGCCAAGCGTCAGCCGCTCATAGCCCGAATGCGGAGCATGCAGCAGCGGCGCGCCGGCGGTCTCATCATGGCGCAATATGGCCGCGACGCGGTCCTGCACCGTCGCGCCCTGCCCGTTGAACAAAGCCAGCGTGCCGTCCTGATGGCGGAAGAAGCGCAGCGCCGGCAGCATCCGCTCCACCGCACCGATCAGCGCGTCGGGCGGCGCCTCGCCCTGATTGGCATAGGTATGGCGCAGCGGCAGCAGGTCGGCGAGCAGCTCGATGATCGCATTAGGCATGCGCGAGACATGGCCGCCATCCGGCAGGATCTGGTGCTCCAGCTCGGCCACGAGATGGCGCGTCGCGCTGCGCAATGCCGAGGCGGGAACCGGCAGCGAAAGGGCGGCGAAGGCAAGCGCGGCGCGGGCGCGCAGCCTTTCTTCCCCGTCCGGCATCTCCGCCACCATGGCGCGCAGATAGCGGATCTGGACCATCAGCGAGCGCAGGAAGCTGCGGTAGAAACCGAACTCGGCGCCCTGGAGAACCACCGTCGAATGCTGCAGCCAGGCGATGATGCGGCGCGCGGTAATGGACGGTTCCCAGGCGATGCCGCCGATGCGCCGTCCGTGGATGGCCAGCCAGTCCGCCACAAGCGCACGCGCATTGGCGGCCGCCAGGTCCGTATCGGCCTCGCGCATATGCCGCAGCCAGCGGAAGCCATGCAGCGAGGCCAGCCATGCGCTGTCGGCGAATTCCAGCAGAAAGGGACTCTCGCCGCCCGTCTCGACCAGCTGCCCAGCCATCGGGTAGCGGCCGTGATAGATCTCGTCGGCGATCTGCTTGTCGGCGAGGCGGAGATCGGGCGGGGCGATGAGGATCCGCTCGGGCGTGCGGCCGGTATAGCGCCAGCGATGCACGGGTCCGGCACGCAGGCGCCGGCGCGTCCTGCGCCAGGCTTCCTGCGCCACAAGCCCCCACAAAGGCAGGGAAAGGCCCCTCCCTTTCGTCAATCGCCAAACCTCCACGAACGCACTGCGCCTCGACCGGCGCTGATAAAAGCAAATGATTCAACCCTTTGTGCGAAGGATTTGTTAACGATGCCGCAATTCAGCCGCCTTTGTGGAACCGGGCGGCAAAAAAACCGTCGCAACCGGAGAGCGCGGGAGTGGACCCCGGCATGTCGGCCGGCGTCGTGCGAAGCCAGCCTTCGCCGCTTACCAGTTTCGCGATGCCGGGCAATTCCTCCCGTCCGATCGGATCGGGCGCGACATTGCCGTTCTGCGCAAGGAAGCCGGCCACCATCTCCTCGCCCTCGCGTGGATCGAGCGAGCAGTTGGAAAAGACGATCAGCCCGCCGGGCCGCACCAGCGTCACCGCATGGTCGAGCAGGCGCCGCTGCAGGCCGGCCAGCTTGTCGATGTCGTCCGGCGTCTTTGTCCATGGAATGTCAGGATGCCGGCGCGCGGTTCCCGTGGAAGAGCAGGGCGCATCCAGCAGAACCGCGTCGAAAGGCTGCACCGGCGCAAAAGTGAGCCCGTCCGCCTCGACCAGTTCAGCCGCGAGCCCGAGACGTTCCAGATTGGTCCGCAGACGCTTGAGACGGCTGCGCGACAGGTCGAGCGCGGTGACGGACGCGCCGGCATGGGCAAGCTGCGCCGTCTTGCCGCCGGGGGCCGCGCAAAGGTCCAGGACGCGCTGGCCCGCCACGTCTCCGAGCAGCCGCGCCGGCAGGCTCGCAGCGACATCCTGCACCCACCATGCGCCCTCCTCATAGCCCGGCAATGCCGGAACCGGCGCGGCGAGCCGTTCCACCCGCACCGCGCCGGTGGGCAGGACGATGCCGCCGAGCGCCGATGCCCAATGCTGCGGATCGGATTTGACGGTGAAATCCGTCGGCGCCTCATGCCGGTGGGCCTGCAGGATGGCGTCTGCCCTTTCCGGTCCATAGGCCTCCTGAAGCCGATCCACGAACCAGTCGGGCGCGTCGCGCGACTGCGCCAATGCCGCCGGCAGGGCGCGTGCCTTGCGGCGCACGATCTCGCGCAGCACCGCGTTGACGAGATTGGCGAAGCGCGCATTGCGCGGATCGGCATGGGCGAGGCTAACCGCTAGGTCGACGGCGGCGCTGTCGGGCACGTCGAGGAACAGGATCTGCGCCGCGCCGACATGCAGCAGATGCTCCAGGCTGCGTGCATTTTCCGGCAAGGGCCGGTCGAGCCGCGCCGCGATCAGCGCGCCGATCGTGCCCCGATAGCGCAGCGCAGTGACGAGGATGGCGCGCACCAGCGCGCGGTCGCGCGGCTCCAATGCACGAAACTGCGGATGGCCGTGCTCGTGATCTGTCAGCCCGTCGAGCGAGGTGCGTGTGTCGATGACCGCGCCGAGCAGGCGCACGGCCACGGCCCGCGCGGCCAACCCCGGCACCGTGGCGGATGAATCAGAAGCCCCGGTCTTTCGGCCGGGGCTTTTCCGTTTCGGTGCTGACCTGCCGATGCCGGTCACTGCCGCGGCCCTCGCGAGCCGGTGCGCGGCCCTGTCGGGTTGCGGCCCCATGGATTGGGCTTCGGCGCTTCAGGGCGCGGCGCGGGCTCGTCGGCTGCACGCTCGCCCCATGGCCCCTGCCCGGTCGGTGCGGCCGGGGATTGCTGCGCCTCGGCCTGCGCGCGGGGAGCCTGCCGAACCATCGTCCCGCGCGCGGAAAACTCGCCCTCCATAGCCTGCAAGGCGGCGATGCGGTTGTCCGTATCGGGATGGGTGGAGAAGAGATTGTCCATGCGCTGGCCGCTCAGCGGGTTGACGATGAACATATGCGCCGTGGCCGGATTGCGCTCGGCGTCCTCGTTGACAATGCGCTTGGTGTTGCGCGCGATCTTGTCCAGCGCCGAGGCCAGCCAGATCGGATTGTCGCAAATTTCCGCGCCGCGCCGGTCGGCAGCATATTCGCGCGTGCGGCTGATCGCCATCTGCACGATCATCGCCGCCAGCGGCGCGACGATGACGGCGACGAGCACGCCGATCAGGCCGAGCGGATTGTTGTTCTCGCGGTTGCCGCCGAAGAAGAAGGCGAAATTGCCCAGCATGGAGATCGCACCGGCCAGCGTGGCGGTGATCGTCATGGTCAGCGTGTCGCGGTTCTGGATATGCGCCAGCTCATGCGCCATCACGCCCGCGACCTCCTCATGGGAAAGGCGCTCCAGCAGGCCGGTTGTGGCGGCGACGGCGGCATTCTGCGGGTTGCGGCCGGTGGCGAAGGCATTGGGCTGCGGATTCTGGATCAGGTAGACCTTCGGCATGGGCAGGTTCGCCCGCGCCGAGAGATCGCGCACGATGCGGTAATATTCGGGGGCGTTGCGCTCGTCGATCTCCACCGCATGGTGCATGCGCAGCACCATCTTGTCGGAATTCCAGTAGCTGAAGAGGTTCATGCCCGCGGCGATGATGAAGGCGATCATCATCCCGCCCGATCCGCCGATCAGGTAGCCAACGCCCATGAACAGCGCCGTCATGAAGGCGAGCAGCATGCCAGTCCGGATCACGTTCATCTGATTCTCCCGCAAATGCTGGCCGCCAGGGCCCAGCGACTATATAGGATGGGTGGAAGTGGCAATCGTTTCAATATCGCACATGTCTGCAAAAGCACCGCATCCAAACCCTCCCGGAGAAGACGACCGGCCGGAACGCATCCTGCCGCCGGCCGCGCAGCGGGCACTGGCCGAGGCGCAGGCGCGACGCACTGCGGAAGACCCTGCCCCGCGTCCGGTCGAGATCGGCGGGCCGGCCGGTCCCGAGCCGGTTCGCTATGGCGACTGGGAGGTAAAGGGCCGCGCGAGCGACTTCTGAAATCGCCCATAAAATGTGAACGCCCAGGGCTGGAACTGGTGTGTCCGACGTCCGTTGACGGAAAGCCGCAACATACGAGGACGGGACGCTGCCAGATGGACATAAGGCTGGGATATGAGATCGCCATCGAATGCGATCAGGACACACCCGTTTTCTCGCTTCTCGAGATCCACAGGGATCGCAAGGCCGATATCCGCAAGCAGACGAAAGTCATCAGCTCGCCCAGCGTGCCCAGCCGCGTCTATGAGGACCGTTACGGAAATTTCTGTCGCCGGCTGATGGCGCCCGCCGGCGGCGTGCGTCTCGCCTATGACGCGATCGTGCGCGACAGGGGCCTCCCCGACGATACCGCGCCCGGCGCGCGGCAGGTTCCCGTCGAGGAGCTTCCCGACGACGTGCTCGTCTATCTGCTCGGCAGCCGTTATTGCGAGACCGACCTGCTGAGCGACATGGCGTGGCGGATGTTCGGCAATATTCCGACAGGCTGGGAGCGCGTCCAGGCGATCGTCGACTATGTCCACGACCGGCTGGCCTTCGGCTATGGCTATGCGCGCTGCACCCGCTCCGCCGCCCAGGCGCATCAGGAACGCGTCGGAGTCTGCCGCGACTTCGCCCATCTTGCCATAGCGCTTTGCCGCAGCGTCAATATCCCCGCCCGCTATGTGAATGGCTATCTGGGAGATATCGGCGTTCCCGAAGATCCCGCGCCGATGGATTTCTCGGCCTGGTTCGAGGCCTATATCGGCGATCGCTGGTATACGTTCGATGCGCGCCATCATCGTCCGCGCATCGGCCGTGTCGTGGTCGCCCGCGGGCGCGATGCCACCGACGTGCCCCTCCTCCACACGTTTGGCCAGCACCGCCTGACCTTCTTCAAGGTCTGGACCTATGAGCAGGCGAGCCATCCGGCCACCCATCCCCACAAGGCGCTCGACAGGACGCTCTCGACCCATCTCATCGCCTGATGCGAGGGATTGCATCGCCGGCGGTATAGGAATAAATTCCGCAAATGCGCGGAACCCGCTTCCTTGTCCCGGCCTTCCTTCTTTCCTGCAGCGTTGCGCAGGCGGCCGATCTCGTCGCCGGGCCGGTCACCGTCATTCCGGCGCGGATCGTGGACGGCGACACATTCGTCGGCGACGCGCTGATCTGGCCAGGGCACAGCCTGCGCATCACCGTCCGCATCCGCGGCATCGACGCGCCCGAAATACGCAGCCGCTGCGCCGCTGAGGCTGCATCGGCCGAACAGGCCCGCGCGGCGCTGGCCGCCATCCTGGCATCGGGCCCGATCACGCTCACCGCCATTGCAGGCGGGAAATATTACGGAAGGGTGATCGCCGACGTATCGGCCGGGCCGGTCGCCGCCGTCGGCGAAGCCATGCTGTCGGGCGGCCATGCCCGCGCCTATGGAGGCGGGCGGCGTGCCCCATGGTGCGGGACAGGTGTCCCATAGGGGGACGGCATCGCCTCAGGTCGACGGGAATGCTCCCGCATTCCATCCGCTTTGTTAGCCATCCGTTAAGCATGGGCCGCACTTCGGCCAAGCAGAATCAAGGCATTGCCGCGCGCTCGCCGGCTGTCATGCCGCTGCGGCAAGCTTCCTGCTCCCCAAGGTCAGGCACGGGTCGCGTGTCGCGAAAGGAGGCAGGTCATGTATCGGTTCAGGCTCACCCGGTTCAGGAACGTCGCGCGACGGTGGCGTGACGAGCGCGACGGCAGTTTTGCGATCATGATGGGGGTGGGGGCAGGCGTCATCATGCTGGCCGCCGGCTTCGGCCTCAACACGGTGCAACTGGCCCTCACGCGGTCCAACCTGGTCAATGCGCTGGATTCGGCGGTGACCTCCACCGCCCGCGACCTCACCACCGGCAAGATCCTGGAAAAGGATGCGCGCGGTAATGTCGAGGCCTTCCTGTTCGCCAATGGTGCGAAGGCCTTCGCAACGGCCGACAGGCTGTCGCTCGACCGGCTGGTGGTCGATCCGGTCGCCAGCACCGTCAGCGCCAGCGCCAGCGCGAAGGTAGACCTCGTCTTCCCGCTCTTCGGCGCCGCGAATGTCCAGATCGTGCAGGCCAGGTCCGATGCGATCTATTCGGACAAGAAGATCGAGATCGCCATGATGCTGGACATTACCGGCTCCATGGGCGGCACCAAGATCAAGGACCTGAAGACCGCCGCGAAGAACGCCGTCACGACCTTCCTCGACGGGCAGGATGTCGACAAGCCCCGCGTGCGAATCGCGCTCGTGCCCTATGCCGACGCGGTGAACACCGGTTCGCTCGCCAATGTCGTCTATGTGGAATCCGGTCCCTCCGCGGACAGCGAACCGCCGGGCCTGAATGCGCCGCGGCCCGTCGCCGCCACCGCTCCGGACAAATGCGCCACCGATCGCGAAGGCACCTATCAGTTCAGCGATGCCGGTCCGGAAACCGCCATGGTCAATCGGGACTACCGGCTGGCCTTCTGCCCGAAAGCTGCCCTGGTTCCGTTGTCGGCAAGGATGTCGACGCTGCACGGCGCCATCGACGCCTTCTCCGCCAGCGGCCACACGGCGGGCCAGATCGGCATCCAGTTCAGCTGGTACATGCTGTCGCCGCAATGGGCCGGCGTGCTGCCGGCAGCGTCACGTCCGGCAGAGTTCGACCCGAAGAAGGTGGCCAAATATGCGATCCTGATGACGGATGGCGAGTTCAACACCGCCTTTGCCGGCGTCGACCATGCCGATCGTCGCGGCAGGACCATCGATGTGCGCGAGCAGCCGGCGAAGTCCCGCGACTATGCCGAGCGCCTTTGCGACAAGATGAAGCGACAGGGCATCGAAGTGTTCACCGTCGGCTTCCAGCTGACGCAAGCCAACGCCAAGGCCGTGATGCGCGATTGTGCCTCGCCGGATGAAGGTTCGGTGAAGCATTATTTCGAAGTCTCGACCGGCGCCGAACTCGACGATGCCTATCAGACGATCGCCAGCAACATCGAACGCCTCGCACTGACGCGGTGAGGAAAAGCGAATCTGAAAGATCGCGACACGCTTTAGCGCGACATGGTGCCGCCGATGGTGCCGCGCGTGGTGGCGGCGAATGTCGCGCCCCCGGTCACCAGCCGGTAGCGGGCCATCTCGACCGGCGTGAGATAGTAGAGCGAACGGGGCGGCGTATCGAGCGCATGCAGCCAGATGGCGGCGTCCACGCCCATGTCGGAGAGATGGCGCGATATGCGCGCCGTCGTCATCTGCGCATCGGCCAGCGCCTGTTCGGGCCGCATCATGTCGCCGCCCTGCGTGTAGAACTGGTGCAGGCCGATCGCAGCCTTAGGGCCGACGAAACGTTCCTTGCCACCGGCCAGCAGCAGCGGGCAGGACGAGGCGCAGAGCGCGCCATCGGCGACGATGGTCGCATAACCGTGCGCGCGCACCAGCCGTGACATGGCCATTGCGTCATCCAGCGAGCCGCCGGGCGAATCGAGCGAGATCGCCTTGATCGCCGCGCCATGCGCCGCGATCTCCTTTTCAAGCCGTGCGGTACTGCCGGGCGCGATGCTGCCCTGCGCCCGCAGCACGCCATCCGCGCCCAGCGTAAACGTCATCGCCCCGCGCAGCCCGGCATCGGGCGTGGTGATGAATTCGCGCGGATCCGCGCCCTGGCGGCGCTTGCCATCCTGCTCGACCGCAGGCGGCAGCACCGGCACCGTCACCGCCGTCGGCGATTGCCCGTTGGAAAAGAACCCGCCATTGCGCTCGACCAGGCCGCTCAGATCCAGCGCCAGAACCGCGGCTGTCCCGACCAGCATGCCATACAGCGCGGCACGGATGATCTCCCCCTCCTCGAACCGCGCGAAATAGCGCAGCAGGTGGTTCTGCGGCGGCTGGCGATCGTCCATCATGCCTTGGGGATACATTCGCGGCCTCATGGATCGGAATGGTTGCGCGGCGGATGCGCTCAGTCGCAGACCAGCGGCGGCGTGGGGATCTCGCCATCGGCGAGACCGTACATGTAGCCGCGCCCCTTCCACAGCACGGGAGGCTGATGGCACCGGGAGGCCGCATGCCTGCCGGACGGATAGTCGGCAGCCCGCTCGGCCTCCAGCTCCGCCGCGATATGCCCCATGCCGACGACGATGCGCTTGTACCCTGCCGGGCTGAGGATGATCAGGTTGCCGAAGGAATCGTCATAGACGCGCTCCCTCGCCTGCCCTGCGCCGACTGCCGTCGCAGCCCCTACGATCAATGCCGCGCCGAGTACCGCCGCCGCCGCACTGCGGCCAATTCGTCCTGCATAGTCTCTTTTCGCGCCCATTCGCACACCCTGATCGACGACCGAAACCAGCCAAATCCGATTCATGAAGTTAACGCTTTATTTACCTTTGACCAGCAGGTGGCAAACCCTGAACCGCGCGCAATTGACAAACATGGTTAATTTCGCCGAAGGATTCGCATCATGACCACAGATCCCAAGATCGAAATCTCGCTACTTCGCCTCAAGGAAGCCCATCAGCTTGCGCCGCTTCTGGCCGACTACGCGCAGGCGCTGAAACGCGGCGCGCCGCGCCGGCCCGACGATTTCTATGCCGAATCGCTGCTTCAGGACCGCACGGCCGAGGTCATCGGCGCCAGCATCGACGGCGAGCTGGTCGGCTTCGCCATCTTCACCGACATTCCAGATCCGATCAGCGGCATGCGCTGCGGCGTCGTCGATCACATCTATGTGCATCACGAACATCGCAAGAAGGGCATCGCCAAGGCGCTCATCGACCTCCTGGCCGAGGACGCCGAGGAGCGCGGCTGGACCCGTCTGGTCCTGAACGCCCCGCGCCAGCCCGAGGACGGGCGCAAGCTCTACGAACAGATCGCCGCGCCGGCCGACTGGACGAGCTACGTGCTCAGGTTCGAAGACAAGTGAGCCTGCATCGCCTCAACCTGCGGCCCCTGCTGGCCGTCGCCGCCCTCATCCTGGTCGCCGGCTGCGTCGCGGAGGAGCCTGCCCGCTCCGGCCGGCCCGGCGCGTCGGCCTTCGCCGCCGGAACATATCGTTGCAATGACGGTTCCGCGCTCGATATCCGCCGCGTCTCCGGCGGCGTGCAGGTCACCGAGCCGGATGGCGACATCACGGTGCTTCCGCCCGCCCCCCCCAATCAGTCGAACCGTTTCGGCAGACAGGGTTTTGCCCTGGTTCTGGAGGGACGCACCGCTCTTTTCATGAAGGCGGGCGCGGTTCCGCTGGATTGTGAAGTTGGCCGCCCCGCCCCGCGGAATGCTTCAAACGATTGAACGATGGACGCGCCGAAAAAGCCGCACCATCAAGGGGATTTGATGCTTTGACGCGCTGCGAAAAGCGGCTAGAAAGCGGCCAGCTTATGACCGGTCGCATAAAACAGTGAAGCGCCGGACAGACTTCCAATCGGGGCAGCAATGTCGAACAGCACAGCCACCCGCCAGCGACCTCTATCGCCGCACCTTCAGATCTATCGCTGGACGCCGACGATGGCGATGTCGATCCTTCATCGCATCACCGGCATCGCACTCTATTTCGGCATGCTGCTGGTCGCCTGGTGGCTGATCGCCGCGGCCTCCTCGGCCTCCTGGTTCGACACCGCGAACTGGATCATGGGTTCGTGGTTCGGGCTGCTGGTGCTGATCGGCTTCTCCTGGGCGCTGATCCACCATGCGCTCGGCGGCGTGCGCCACTACATCTGGGATACCGGGGTCGGCCTCGAAAAGCGGGCCTCGACCATCCTTTCATCGCTGACGCTGGTCGGCTCAATCCTGCTTACGGCTGTCCTGTGGGCGGCCTATTACATTCTGCTCTGAGGTCGTCATGAGCGATATGCGTACGCCGCTGCGGAGGGTCCGCGGGCTCGGGGCCGCAGGCGAAGGCACCGGACATTTCTGGTTTATGCGGGTCAGCGGCGTCGCGCTGCTGTTCCTTTCCCTGTTTGCGATCGGCGTTGTCCTGCGGCTGGCCGGCAAGAGCTATGACGAAGCGCAGGCCGTTCTCGCCCAGCCGGTCGTGGCCCTTGGCCTGCTGCTCTTCGTGATCTTCTCGGCGGAGCATATGCGCCAGGGAATATTGGAGTCGATCCACGACTACATCCATGGCGAGCTGCTCAAGGTCGCCGTGATCATGCTCAATACGCTTTTCTGTCTTCTCGTCGGCGCGGCTTCCGTCTTCGCGCTGCTGAAGATCGCATTCGGAGGCTGATCGTGGCCGAGTCGAGAATGAACCAGTCCAAGCCGGCAACCATCGGCAGCGCCTATCGCTATGTCGACCATCAGTATGACGTCGTCGTCGTCGGCGCCGGCGGCGCCGGCCTGCGCGCCACGCTGGGCATGGCCGAACAAGGCCTGCGCACGGCCTGCATCACCAAGGTCTTCCCCACCCGCTCGCACACGGTGGCCGCGCAGGGCGGCATTGCCGCCTCGCTGCGCAATATGGGTCCCGACAACTGGCAGTGGCACCTTTACGATACCGTGAAGGGTTCCGACTGGCTGGGCGACGTCGACGCCATGGAATATCTGGCGCGAGAAGCGCCCGCGGCCGTCTACGAGCTGGAACATTACGGCGTGCCCTTCTCGCGCACCGAGGACGGTCGCATCTACCAGCGCCCCTTCGGCGGCCATATGCAGAATTTCGGCGACGGCCCGCCCGTGCAGCGCACCTGCGCGGCGGCCGACCGTACCGGCCACGCCATCCTGCACACGCTCTACGGCCAGTCGGTGAAGAACCACGCGCAGTTCTTCATCGAATATTTCGCGCTCGACCTGATCATGACGGACGGCGTCTGCACCGGCGTCGTCGCCTGGAACCTCGACGACGGCACGATCCACCGCTTCTCCGCCAAGATGGTGGTGCTGGCGACCGGCGGCTATGGCCGCGCCTATTTCTCCGCCACCAGCGCCCATACCTGCACCGGCGACGGCGGCGGTATGGTCGCCCGTGCGGGCCTGCCCTTGCAGGACATGGAATTCGTCCAGTTCCACCCGACCGGCATCTATGGCGCGGGCTGCCTCATCACCGAAGGCGCGCGCGGCGAAGGCGGCTATCTGGTCAACTCCGAGGGCGAACGCTTCATGGAGCGCTATGCGCCTTCGGCGAAAGACCTTGCCTCGCGCGACGTCGTCTCGCGCTGCATGACCATGGAAATCCGCGAGGGCCGCGGCGTCGGCAAGAACAAGGATCACATTTTCCTTCACCTCGACCATCTGGACCCGGCCGTTCTGCATGAACGGCTGCCTGGCATTTCGGAATCGGCGAAGATCTTCGCCGACGTGGACGTGACCCGCGAGCCGATCCCGGTCCTGCCGACCGTGCATTACAATATGGGCGGCATCCCCACCAATTACTGGGGCGAGGTGCTGAACGCCGACCATGACAATCCCGAGCGCATCCAGCCCGGCCTGATGGCTGTCGGCGAAGCCGGCTGCGCCTCGGTGCACGGCGCCAACCGCCTCGGCTCCAACTCGCTGATCGACCTGGTCGTCTTCGGTCGGGCCGCCGCCATCCGCGCCGGCCAGATCATCGACCGCGACGCGGCGATCCCGAGCCTCAACGAGCAGGCCTGCGACAAGATCATGGAGCGCTTCGACAAGCTGCGCCATGCCGATGGCGGCAGCCCGACGGCGGTGCTGCGCGAGAAGATGCAGCGCGCCATGCAGGAAGACGCCGCCGTCTTCCGCACCCAGGAATCGCTGGAGAACGGCTGCAAGCGGATTTCGGAAATCTGGGGCGAGATGAAGGACATCAAGGTCACCGACCGTTCGATGATCTGGAACTCGGACCTTGTCGAGACGCTCGAGCTGGAAAACCTGATGGCCAATGCCATCACCACCGTCTATGGCGCGGAGGCCCGCAAGGAGAGCCGCGGCGCGCATGCGCGCGAGGATTTCTCCGCCCGCGACGACGTCAACTGGCGCAAGCACACCCTGTCCTGGGTAGGCGAGGACGGCAAGGTGAAGCTCGACTACCGCCCCGTCCACACCGACACCTCGTTGCCGGTGGACGAAGGCGGCATCGATCCGGCCAAGATCGCGCCCAAGGCGCGCGTATATTGATAGAGGGGATCGGCAGCGATGGTCGAACTCACACTCCCGCGTAATTCCAGGATCAAGCAGGGCAAGACCTGGCCGAAGCCCGAGGGCGCCACGAACCTGCGCGAATATCGCGTCTATCGCTGGTCGCCGGACGATGACGCAAATCCGTCGGTCGACACTTTCTATGTCGATCTCGACGATTGCGGCCCGATGGTGCTCGACGCCCTGCTGTGGATCAAGAACAAGGTCGATCCGACCCTGACGCTGCGCCGCTCCTGCCGCGAGGGCATTTGCGGCTCCTGCGCGATGAACATCGACGGCGCCAATACGCTCGCCTGCACCAAGGGCATGGACGAGATTTCCGGGGCGGTGAAAGTCTACCCGCTACCGCACATGCCGGTGATCAAGGACCTCGTGCCCGACCTCACCGTGCCCTATGCGCAGCTCTCCTCCATCCAGCCCTGGCTCCAGACCGTATCGCCCGAACCGGCCAAGGAATGGAAGCAGAGCCATGAGGACCGACAGAAGCTCGACGGGCTTTATGAGTGCATCCTGTGCTTCTGCTGCCAGACCTCCTGCCCGAGCTACTGGTGGAACGGCGACCGCTATCTCGGCCCGGCCGTGCTGCTGCAGGCCTATCGCTGGCTCATCGACTCCCGTGACGAAGCGACCGGCGAGCGTCTCGACAATCTGGAAGACCCCTTCCGGCTCTATCGCTGCCACACGATCATGAACTGCACGCAGGCCTGCCCCAAGGGGCTGAACCCGGCCAAGGCGATCGCCGAGATCAAGAAGATGATGGTCGAGCGGCGGGTCTGATTCCCGCGCGCAACCAGACAAAAATGCCGGCTCGAAGCCGGCATTTTTCATTTGAACAGGGCTATGCGAGCCCCCGCTTCACCATCATCGCCTCCGGACTCGGCATGCGGCCACGGAAGGCGAGATAAAGCTCTTCCGGGTCGCGCGTGCCGCCGGCGGCATAGATATTGTCGCGCAGGCGCTTCGCCATGTCGGGGTTAAACGGGTCGCCCGTTTCCTCGAAGGCATTGAAGGCGTCGGCATCCAGCACTTCCGACCACATGTAGGAATAATAGCCGGCTGAATAGCCGTCGCCGGCGAAGACATGCTGGAAATGCGGCGTGCGGTGGCGCATGGCGATGGCGTCCGGCATATGGAGTTCCGCCAGCGTCTCGGCCTCGAAGGCGAGCGGCGCGGCAGGCGCATCCGGGCGGGCATGATAGGCCATGTCCACCAGCGCGGAAGCGGTGAATTCCACCGTCGCGAAGCCTGCGCCATATGTCCGCGCGGCCAGCATCTTGTCGAGCAATGCCTTCGGCATCGGCTCACCGGTCAGATGATGGCGCGCATGCTTTTCGAGGATTTCCGGCACGGTCAGCCAGTGCTCGTAGAGCTGCGAGGGCAGTTCCACGAAATCGCGGCTCACCGAGGTGCCGGACACGGAGGGCCATCTGGCCTCACTGAGCATTCCGTGCAACGCATGGCCGAATTCGTGGAACAGGGTACGCGCCTCGTCCATCGACAGCAGCGCCGGTTCACCGGCGGGCGGCTTGGCGAAATTCATCACATTGTAGATGATCGGCGTCTGGCCCGCGCCCAGCCGGAAGGCCGATTGCAGCGCGCTCATCCAGGCGCCCGAGCGCTTGGATGGACGGTTGAAATAATCGGCGACGAAAGTGGCGCGGTGGCTCCCATCGGCATTCAGCACTTCGAAGACGCGCGCATCCTCATGCCATGCCGCGATCTCCGGCCGCTCCTGGAACGACAGGCCGAACAACCGCCCCGCCACGTCGAAACAGGCGGCGATCACGCGGTCGAGCGAGAGATAGGGCTTCAGCTCGGCCTCGTCGAACGCATAGCGCCGGGCGCGCAGCTTCTCGGCATAGTAGCGCCAGTCCCACGCCGCGATGGCATGGTTGCGGCCTTCCTCGGTGGCGAGCTTCGCAAGTTCTGCCTGATCCTGCGCGGCGTGCTCCCGCGCCTTGTTCCAGACCGGTTCGAGCAGCCCGAACACCGCGCCTGGCGTCTTGGCCATCGTCTCGTCCAGCTTGTAGGCGGCATAGCTTTCATAGCCGAGCAGCTTCGCCTTTTCCGCGCGCAGCTCCAGCGTGCGCCGCACGACCTCGCCATTGTCGGTATCGCCGCCATTCTGGCCTCGCATGGTGAAGGCGCGGAAGGCCTTCTCGCGCAGGTCGCGCCGCGTCGAGAAGGCCATGAAGGGCTCGTAGATCGACCGCGACAGGGTGATGGCATGGGCCTCCGGCCGGCCGCGCTGCGCCGCCGCCGAGGCCATCGCCACACGCAGGAATTCGGGCAGCCCGTCAAGGTCGGAAACGTCTTCGAGGAACAGGACCCAGTCGGCCTCGTCGGCCAGCACGTTCTGGCCGAAGCGCGCGCCCAGCGAGGCAAGCTCCTCGTTCACCGCCAGAAGCCGCGCCTTGCCTTCATCGTCGAGCTTCGCGCCCGCCTTGACGAAATGCTTCCAGCCAAGCTCCAGCACGCGCAGCGTTTCGGGATCGAGCCCGAGCTCATCGCGCTGCCGGTAGAGCGTGTCGATACGGCCGAACAACGCCGCGTTCGTATAGATCGCGGAAAAGTGGCGCGACATGCGCGGCGCCATTTCGCGCTCCAGCGCCTGAATGGTCGCATTCGTATCGGCGCCGGCCCGCATCCAGAAGATCGCCGAAACGCGCGACAGCGCCCGCCCTGCAAGTTCGAGGGCTTCGAGCGTGTTGGCGATGGTCGGCGCCTCACCCGCTTCCGCGATCGCGGCGATCTCCGCCTCATGTGCCGCCAGCGCCGCATCGAATGCGGGGGCGAAATCCGGATCCGCGATCCGCTCGAAATCCGGCAGGCCGAGCGCCGCCGTCCAGTTCGTCAGCGGATGGGCGGCGAGGTCGATGCGATCTGTCATTCTGTCTTCGGTCTCCGGTTGACCCGTCATAGCTATGCCCCCTGAAGGCGGATTGCCATCACGAAACCGCGAGCGGCGGCGCCGTGATTGACGCACCGCAGCATATAATATACGAACGGCTTATTATAAGGCTTTCTTATTAATGCCATCCACCATCGATCCACATTCCTTCGGCTTCCTCCTTGCCGACATGGCCCGGCTCAACCGTGCGGAATTCGACCGCCGGATTGCCAGCTCGGGCCTGGGCATCACTCCGGCCGAAGCGCGCACCCTCTTCCATGTCGCCCATGCGAGCGGCGAGCGCCAGAACGTCATCGCCGAGCGGATGGGCGTCGAGGCCATGACGGTGAGCGGCCTCATCGACCGGCTCGAGGCGCGCGGCCTTGTCGCCCGCGAGCCCGACCCGACCGACCGCCGTGCCAAGCTGGTGCGGACCACCGGCGCTGCGGATGCGGTTCTGTCGGCCACGCGTGATCTTGCCAATGGCGTCCGCGACGAGGTCATGCAGGGTATCGAACCTGCCGAATGGCAGCAGATGCTGGCGACCATGAAGCACGCCCATGCAAAGCTGCTGTCGCTGCGCCTCGCAAGCTGCGAGCGCGAAAGCAGCGCCGCATGAACATGCAACAGAAGGTCGAGGCCCGGCAACCGGTGATGAGCGAGGGCCGAGTGGCGCTGCTCGGCGCGCTGCTGGTGGCGATCGGGCCGATCTCGATGGCCCTGTTCACGCCAGCCATGCCGGAACTGGTGCGCGCCTTCGGCACCACGGACGCCGCCGTCAAGCTGACGCTGTCGCTTTATTTTGCCGGCTTCGCTGTCATGCAGCTGGTCTGCGGGCCGTTGGCCGACGCCTATGGGCGAAAGCCCATCACGCTCATATTCATGGGCCTCTATCTCGCCGCCAGCCTGCTGGCGCTGCTTGCGCCCAATATCGAGACGCTCGTGGTAGCGCGCATGTTGCAGGGCTGCGGCGGCGCCGTCGGCGTGGTGATTTCGCGCGCCATCGTGCGCGACCTGTTCACCAATGAGCGCTCAGCGCGCATCATGAACCTGATGGCCATGATCATCGGCATCGCGCCGGCGATCGCACCGACCATGGGCGGCCTGGTTCTGGAAACTGCGGGATGGCACACGCTGTTCCTGCTGATGGCGGCGGCAGGGCTTGCCGTCATCGCCACGATCTATTTCGCCATGGTCGAGACGGGCACATATGACCCTTCGCGGCTGCGGCCGGGAGTGATCGCGCGCTCCTACCGCTCGCTGCTCGGCGACCCCTATTTCATGTTCGCCAGCCTCATCCTGGCCGGCGGCGCCGGGGCCATGTATACGCAGGCGACGGTCCTTCCCTTCATCATCATCAACCGCCTCGGCCTCACGCCGACCCAGTTCGGCATGGGCATGATGATCCAGTCGCTGAGCTTCGTCGCGGGCTCGATCGTGATGCGGCGTCTCATGGGCCGCTATGGTGCGTTCCGCATGGTGCCCGTCGGCCTGATCTTCATTGCCGCCGCGTCGATCTTCCTCGCCGTCGTGCTGCGCACCGTGGAGCCGTATTTCCTGCTGGTCATGGCGCCGGCCGGCATCTACGCCTTCGGCATCGCCTTCACCATGCCGGCCATGACCACCGCTTCGGTGGCGGCCTACCCGCATATGGCCGGCTCCGCCTCCTCATTGAGCGGCTTCCTGCAATTCGGCGGCGGCCTGCTCGGCGGGCTTGCCGCGGCGGCCATGGGCGACCCGATCATCGCGCTGGCGACGATCGTTCCGGTCATGGGCATGATCGCGGTGGTCAGCTATCTCCTGTGGCGGCGCTGCCCCGAGCCGGTCATGGCCAAGGTCGTCCGACCGGTGGTGACGGATATTCCCGCACCGTGAGATGGCGGGAACTGGCGGAGCTTGCCGCCAGCATCCCGAACCTGCCTCGCCTCAGGCGAGCGACGCGTCCAGCGACACCTTGATCGCCCCCAGCGCCTTGGAGACCGGGCATCCGGCCTTGGCCTTCTCGGCAATGGACGTGAACGTCGCGGCATCGAGGCCCGGCACGGTACCCACCAGCTTGAGCGCGCTTTCGGTGATCTCGAAGCCGCCGCCCGCGGCGGGCCCATAGGTGACGACCGCCTTCACATCCAGCTTCTCGGGCGGGGTGCCGTTTTCAGACAGCATATGCGACAGCGCCATCGCGAAGCAGCCGGCATGCGCGGCCGCGATCAGCTCCTCCGGATTGGTGCCTGACTTGCCGGTTTCATCCTGAAACCGCGCCTTGAACGAATAGGGCTGCTGCTGGAAGGCGCCGCTTTGGAGGTCGAGCGTGCCGGAGCCTTGCGCCGCACTGCCGTTCCAGATCGCCGTTGCACTACGATTCATTGCTTTATCCCTTCAATTGGCCGGACTGGCCGGATCAAGGATAGGGCGCAAACCCGCGGCAATCCACCCGAGACACCGATTTACTGGCAGACATCGACCCATGTGGCATCCGTCAGCGCGGCCATGCGTTCGGGCGGGATGCGCACCGCGGCATTGACCGCGCCGGCAGCCGGCACGACCTCGGCGAAACGCTTCAGCGACAGGTCGCAATAGATGGGCAGCGGCGACGGCAGGCCGAAGGGGCAAACCCCGCCGACCGGATGGCTCGTCGCCGCGACAACCTCCTCCGCGCCCAGCATGCGCGGCTTGCCACCGAACACATCCTTCGACTTGCGGTTGTCGAGCCGCGCCGTTCCCGAGGTCACCACCAGCAGCGTCGTGTCGCCGACGCGCAGGCAGATCGTCTTGGCGATCTGCTCCGGCGCGACACCATGCGCGGCCGCGGCAAGCTGCACAGTGGCGGAGCTGTCCGCCGTCACGATGACCTCGATGTCGGGGGCCTTGGCGGCGAAGAAGGCGCGGACGGATTCAAGGCTCATCGATTTCGGCTCCGGACAGGGCGCGACATGCGTTCGCCGCTATCTCGCAAAGCCGGCCGGCCCGGGCAAGCCCCGCACGTTCCTCATATCGCTTCGCCGCGCAGCAGGCGGGGCGATGCACCGGTGAGGCCGGATGCCTGGCGGATGAAGAACCCCTTCAGGCCGGGCAGCCTGTCCACCATGCCGAGCCCAATGTCGCGCACCGCCCTGAGCGGCGCGAAGTCGTTGGAGAACATGCGGTTGAGCACATCGGTGGTGACGCCCATCTGGAGCGTGTCGAAGCGCCGCCAGCGCTGATATTCCTCCAGCACGTCGAGCGCGCCGATGTCGCGCCCGAGCCGGTCGGCCTCAACCACGACCTCCGCAAGTGCCGCGGCATCCTTGAAGCCGAGATTGAGGCCCTGCCCGGCGATCGGATGGATGCCGTGCGCGGCGTCGCCCGCCAGTGCGAAGCGCGGCTTGACGAAATCGCGCGCCAAAGTGAGGCCGAGCGGCCAAGCGCGCGGCTTGGTTTCGGCAGAAATCTCGCCCAGCCGCAGGCCGAAACGCTGCTCCAGTTCCATCTCGAAGACGATGGCATCCTCGGCGACGATGCGCTCGGCATCTTCCGTCCGTTCCGTCCATACGATCGACGACCTGTTGGAACCGTCCTCGCCGGGCGCAAGCGGCAGGATCGCGAAGGGACCGGCGGGCAGGAAATGCTCCTCCGCCCGTCCATTGTGCGGCCGCTCATGGCGCACCGTGCAGACGATTCCGGACTGGCCATACTCCCACGAGACGGTCTTGATGCCCGCCATCTCGCGCAGCCGCGATTTTACGCCGTCGGCGGCGACCAGCAGGCGCGTATCCAGCGTCAGCCCATCGGCGAGATGGACGCGGGCCGAACCTGTACCGACATCGAAGCCGTCGACCGCCACGCCCTCGATGATGTCGATGCCGAGTTCGGCGGCGCGGCGGCGCAGCGCGCCGTTCAGAACCTTGTTGGCCACCATATGGGCGAATGCCTCGCCGGGCTCGACCTCGCCGTCGAAGGTCAGGAAGACCGGCCTGACCGGATCGGCGGCGCGCGAATCGGTCACCACCATTTCGGTCATCGGCTGTGCATGCGGCGCGATCTCTTCCCACAGGCCCAGCCGCTCCAGCATCCGCGTGGCTGCCGCGGCAACCGCCGAGGCGCGGCCGTCGCGCTCCCAGACGCCGGCGGGCGCCGCATCCACCACCGCGATCGCCATGTCGGGGCGCGCATCGCGGATAGCCACCGCAACGGCCATGCCGACATAGCCGGCACCCGCCACGACAACATCCATCGGCCGCAGCTCGCCCGCCTTCGTGTTCGCCATGATCGTCTCCTTCAATACCTGTTCCCGCGCAGGCGTGTTGACTTGCCTCGGCCTTCCTGTTGGAACCAATCCACAACCAGCCAAGGGAACCCGCCGCCATGACCGCAGCGATGCAGGAACTGCTCGCCATACTCGACCTGGAGCAGCTCGAACACAACCTGTACCGTGGTCGCAGCTCGGAATCGGCCTGGCAGCGCGTCTTCGGCGGCCAGGTGATCGGCCAGTCCCTCGTGGCGGCGCAGCGCACGGTGGATGCCGAACGCCACGTCCATTCGCTGCATTGCTATTTCATGCTCGCAGGCGATCCGCATGTGCCGATCGTCTATCAGGTGGACCGCCTGCGCGACGGCGGATCCTTCAATACAAGGCGCGTTACCGCGATCCAGCACGGCAAGGCTATCTTCTCGCTGGAATGCTCCTTCCATGTGGACGAGGACGGCGCGGAGCATCAGATGCCGATGCCGCTCGACGTGCCGCAGCCCGAAGAGCTGATGACCCAGCGCGAATTGATGGATTCCATGGGCGACGCCGTGCCTGAAGTCGTGCGCAAGTTCTGGGCGCGCGACCGGCCGGTGGAGATCAAGCCGGTCAATATCGAGCACTACACGACGCATGACCCGCTGCCGCCGCGCCAGAATGTCTGGATCCGCACCCTTGGACAGGCGCCCGACGACCGGCCGCTCCAGTCCGCGATCCTCGCCTATCTCTCCGACATGACGCTGCTCGACACCGCCAACTACGCGCATGGGCGTACCGGCTTCGACCCCGCCATCCAGATGGCCAGCCTCGACCATGCCATGTGGTTCCACCGGCCCTACGGCCTCGACGACTGGATGCTCTATACGCAGGACAGCCCCAACTCGATCGGCTCGCGCGGCCTTTCCCGCGGCTTCCTCTATACGCGCGACGGGCGTCTGATCGCCTCGACTGCCCAGGAAGGACTCATCCGCCTGCGCACCAAGCCTGCAAAATAGGCAAATACTAAATATTGCATATTTATTATGCAGTTGATGGCAGAGGCGGCTTCACCGCCCTGCCTCTCTCTCAGGCATTTTCCAGAATTTTCAGCCGCTTAAGGCCCGCCAGCCCCATTTGGCACGGACCTTGAATCACCCTTTGCACGCTCCGGCCTCTCGCAAGGTTGCCGGTGGTGGCACGCAACGCGGGGGACCCGCATTGGCAAAGGGTGAAACCTTATGAAAATCGTGATGGCGATCATCAAGCCGTTCAAGCTCGACGAGGTGCGCGAGGCGCTCACCGCCGTCGGCATACAGGGCCTGACTGTCACCGAAGTCAAAGGCTACGGGCGACAGAAGGGGCATACGGAAATCTATCGCGGCGCCGAATATGCGGTGAGCTTCCTCCCCAAGATCAAGGTCGAGGTGGCGGTGCCGACGGACCTTGTCGAGAAGGTCGTGGACGCCATTACCGGCGCTGCCAAGACCGGACAGATCGGCGACGGCAAGATCTTCGTCTTCGGCATCGAGCAGGCAGTCCGCATCCGCACCGGCGAAACCGATTCCGACGCACTGTGAGCATCGGACCGAAAAGTGGAAGCCGGTTTTCGGGTCGTTCCGATGCTCGATCGGGCAAACGGAGCGGCAGGCAACGAGAATTCATGGAGAATATGATGAGCTTTTCTTCCAAGATCGCGCCACTGGCGCGGAATGCCCTGCTGGGCACGCTGGCGCTGGGGGCGCTCGGCACCGCCGCCGCTTTCGCGCAGGATGCCGCGCCGGCCGAACCCGTCTCCGCGCTCAATAGCGGCGACACCGCATGGATGCTGGTCTCCACCATCCTGGTCCTGTTCATGATCCTGCCTGGCCTCGCGCTGTTCTATGGCGGCCTCGTGCGCGCCAAGAACGTGCTTTCGGTCCTCATGCAGTGCACGATGATCACCGCGGTCGTCATCGTGGTCTGGGTGGTCTGGGGCTATTCCTTCGCCTTCGGCGGCAGCGAAAGCCCTTACTGGGGCGGCCTCGGCAAGATGTTCCTCGCCGGCGTGACGCCGGATTCGGAGTCGGGCACGATTCCCGAATTCGTCTTCATCGCCTTCCAGATGACCTTCGCCTGCATCACGCCCGCCCTCATCGTCGGCGGCTTCGCCGAGCGCATCAAGTTCGGCGCGGTGATCCTCTTCGTCATCCTGTGGGTGAGCCTCGTCTACTTCCCGATCGCCCATATGGCATGGGACGCCAACGGCCTCTTCTTCAGCTGGGGCACGATGGACTTCGCCGGCGGCACCGTGGTGCACATCAATGCCGGCATCGCCGCGCTGGTCGGCGCGATCATCGTCGGCAAGCGCCTCGGCTACGGCAAGGAGAACATGGCCCCGCATAGCCTGCCGCTGACGCTGGTCGGCGCCGGCATCCTGTGGGTCGGCTGGTTCGGCTTCAATGCTGGCTCCGCACTCAGTGCCGGCGGCGGCGCGGCACTCGCCATGGTCAACACCTTCACGGCAACCGCGGGCGCGGTCATCGCCTGGTCGCTGATCGAGAAGTCGGTGCGCGGCAAGGCGTCCATGCTGGGCGGTGCCTCCGGCATTATCGCAGGCCTGGTCGCGGTCACCCCGGCCGCTGGCTTCGTCGGCCCGGTCGGCGCCATCGTGCTGGGCGCCGTCGCCAGCGCGGTCGCCTACTACTTCGTCGCCGTCGTGAAGATCAAGGCAGGCTACGACGACTCGCTCGACGTGTTCGGCATCCATGGCGTCGCCGGCATCATCGGCGCCATCGGCACCGGCATCCTGGCCTCCTCCTCGCTGGGCGGCGTCGGCTATCCCGAGGGCGTCACCATGGGCGCGCAGGTCTGGACCCAGATCATGGCCGTCGCCATCACCATCGTCTGGTGCGGCGTGGTCTCGGCGATCCTCTACAAGCTGGTGGACTTCACCGTCGGCCTGCGTCCGACCACGGAAGCCGAGAGCACCGGCCTCGACGTCACCTCGCACGGCGAAGTGGCCTATCACTCCTAGAGCAATTCCAGCAAAAGTGCGCAGCGGTTTTGCGTCCGGAATTGTGAGAAAACAAGGAGATAGGGCGGCAAACCGCCAAGGTTTCCTGCCGAAGAAAGAAGGGCCCGGATCGCTCCGGGCCCTTCTTATGCCGACCTATCAGGTTCCGCGCGGATCAGAATGCGAGCCGGAACGAAGCGCCTAGATTCGTGCGCCAGACATTGTCGATCTTGTAGGGATTGATGTTCGTCACGCCCAGATTACCGCTCCTGGTATTCGCGGTTTCAAAACCGCCGGCATAAGCAAGCAGGGCATCAAGACCTATCGTCATATTGGGGCTGAGCTTGTGCTGGAGTCCGGCTCCAAGCTGGGCAACGGGGCTGACCCTGGTCTTTCCACCGACATCCGAAACGAAATATCCCGTCGCCTTATCGGTTTCGACGATCCCGGACAACCGGTTGAACCCCACGCCAAGGCCCGCTTTGAGGGTCAGGGTGGTGGCTTTCGTGAGGGGGTGCTGATAGGCGAGATGACCCACAAACACATCGCTGGTGGCGTTGCCGTCGAAACCCGACGCCCCGCCATAGGTCGGGAAGGTCGCATCCCACCCGATGCTTCCGCTGACATGCTGGTAGCTGACGATTGCCGACCAGGACGGATTGAACCGGTAGCCGGCATGACCGCCGATCCCGATCGTTTCTCCGAATCGTACATTGCCGACGACGCCATCTCCATTGAAATACGGAAGAACGCCGCCGCCATCGGTCGTGCTCGACGAGCCGAACGCCAGGCCGCCGGATACATCCAGCCCGACAAAGAAATCCTGTTCCGCCGCCATGCCGGCTGCCGGCAATGGCACCGAAAGGGCAAGCGTCAAAGCCAACGCATCGAATCGCATTCTCGTCTCCCCGCAATAATCCCGGAGAGACTTTGTTCCTTAAGGTAAACAAAGGGCTAAATTCCCGGCCACGCGACGACGCTGTCCGGCGCGGACCCATGGTTAATGCACCCTTAACCTTCCCTGCCTAGGCTGGCTCCGACTGGCAGGCTGCGCCTTGCGCGGCCGCCTTGGGTTGACGGGGAACACACATGCGATCTGGCTATTCGCCGACAATGGCACTCGGTGGCGGGCACGGTCTTCACCGTTTCCTCGCGCGGCTGCTGGGGCGCGCGCTCGGCCTGATGCTGCTCGGCATCGCCGCTTTCGCCGTCGCCAGCCTCGCCACATGGAACGTCGCCGATCCGAGCTTCAGCCATGCCACGGACAATGTGACCGTCAACGCGATGGGCTATGCCGGCGCGGTGTTCGCCGACCTGATGATGCAGTTCTACGGCCTGGCGGCGCTGATCGCACTCGCCCCCGGCATCATCTGGGCCATACAGTTCCTGGCCGGACGCGGCATCGACAGTCCGGCGCGCCGCGCCGTCGCATGGTTCGGCTCCTCCATCCTTTTCGCCGGCATGATCGGCTGCGTCGCCGCACCAGAAACATGGCCGCTGCCCTCGGGCCTCGGCGGCGTCTTCGGCGACATGGTGCTCTCGATTCCCTCCATGCTGATCGGCGGCTATCCGAGCGGCTTCCAGGCGGCAATCGTCGCCGCCATCCTTGCCGCACCGACCCTGTGGCTCTTCCTCCACGGCGCCGGCCTGCGCGGCAGCGGCGAGCTTCCGGCAGCGATCGACGAGGATGATGCCGACGAGGATGAAGACGATATTGCCGAGAGCCGCGCCGCGCTGGTGATCGGCGCCGTCACGCATTGGTGGCTGTCGCTGCGCGCTTTCGCCCGTCGCAACACCGCCGCGCCGTCCCGCCGCACCTCCCGCGCGCATGTGGATGACGAGGATGAAGACGATTTCGACTGGCCCGAAGCGCCGGCGCCCCGGGCCGCGCCCGCCGCACGCCAGGCTGCCGCCGGCCGCCGCGTCGAGCCCGCCTTCGACGACGAGGACGCCTTTGATGCGCCTGCCGATTTCGACATGGGCGTCGACGAGGACGAAATCCCGCAAAGGGCGCCGGCAGCGGCACGGACCGGCGCCGAACCCGCGCGCGTGGCGGCGCCCGCCCCGCGTCCGCAGCAAGGCAACCGCGTCACCCGCGAGGCTCAGCGATCGCTGATCGGCTCCAGCGAATTCGAGATGCCGTCGCTGCACTTCCTCGCGGAGCCAAAAAGCGTCGCCCGCGATCCGAGCCTGTCCAAGGACGCGCTGGAGCAGAACGCCCGCATGCTGGAAGGCGTGCTGGAGGATTTCGGCGTCAAGGGCGAGATCATCCAGGTGCGGCCCGGACCGGTCGTGACCCTCTACGAATTGGAGCCAGCGCCGGGCATCAAGTCGAGCCGCGTCATCGGCCTGGCCGACGACATCGCCCGCTCCATGAGCGCCATCGCCTGCCGCGTCGCCGTGGTGCCCGGCCGCAACGCCATCGGCATCGAACTGCCCAACAGCCGCCGCGAGACCGTCTATCTGCGCGAGATCCTCGCCTCGAAGGATTTCGAGCAGACCAAGGCCAAGCTGGCGCTGGCGCTCGGCAAGACGATCAATGGCGAGGCGGTGATCGCCGACATCGCCAAGATGCCCCACGTTCTGGTGGCCGGCACCACCGGCTCGGGCAAGTCCGTCGCCATCAATACGATGATCCTGTCGCTGCTCTACCGCATGACGCCGCAGGAATGCCGCCTGATCATGATCGACCCCAAGATGCTCGAACTCTCCGTCTATGACGGCGTGCCGCATCTGCTGACGCCGGTCGTGACCGATCCGAAGAAGGCGGTGGTCGCGCTCAAATGGACCGTGCGCGAGATGGAAGACCGCTACCGCAAGATGTCCAAGGTCGGCGTGCGCAACATTGACGGTTTCAACCAGCGCGTCCAGCAGGCGCAGAAGAAGGGCGAGCAGATCAGCCGCACCGTGCAGACCGGCTTCGACCGCGAAAGCGGCGAGGCGATCTACGAGACCGAATATCTCGATCTGGAGGCGATGCCCTACATCGTCGTCATCATCGACGAGATGGCCGACCTGATGATGGTGGCCGGCAAGGATATCGAGGGCGCGGTGCAGCGCCTCGCCCAGATGGCCCGCGCAGCCGGCATCCATGTCATCATGGCGACGCAGCGCCCCTCGGTCGACGTCATCACCGGCACGATCAAGGCCAACTTCCCGACCCGCATCTCCTTCCAGGTGACGTCGAAGATCGACAGCCGCACCATTCTCGGCGAGATGGGCGCCGAGCAGCTCCTCGGCATGGGTGACATGCTCTACATGGCCGGCGGCGGCCGCATCCAGCGCGTGCACGGCCCCTTCGTCTCCGATGACGAGGTCGAGCAGGTGGTGGCCCACCTCAAGCTCCAGGGCGTGCCCGAATATCTCGACGCCATCACCGAAGACGACGGCGAGGACGACGACGATGGCGGCTCGCGCGGCGGCGGTGGCGGCAACAGCAATCTCGAGGATTCGGACGATCCCTACGATCAGGCTGTCTCCGTCGTGCTGCGCGACGGCAAGGCCTCGACCAGCTATATCCAGCGCCGCCTCGGCATCGGCTACAACCGCGCCGCCTCCATCATCGAGAAAATGGAGAAGGAAGGCATCGTCGGCCCCGCCAACCATGCCGGCAAGCGCGAGATCCTAGTGCCCACCGAGGAGGATCCGTTTTGATGCGACGTCGCGCCGATGGAACCCGCGTGCCGGCCTTCCGTTGATAGGCCGGAGCGGTTCCGCAACGGCGCGCGACGGGATTTGCGATGACCATCGCCGTAGTTCGGCCCCACTGAAGCGCTATCCGGCGCCCGAGAAATGAGGATGACCCGAATGACCGCCAACCATTCCCTGATTCCGGTCCGCCGTTCCCGCCGCCATGTGCTCGGCCTGATGCTGGGAACCGCCGCGCTGACCCTCGGCGGCAACCTGCTTTTCCCCGGCGCCGACGAAGCCTTCGCGCAGAACGCCGCAGCGGCCCAGCGGATCGCCGATCACTTTTCCAGCGTGAAGACGATGGCCGGCGAATTCGTTCAGTTCGGCCCCAAGGGCGAGCAGACCGGCGGCAAGTTCTTCCTCCAGCGGCCGGGCCGCATCCGCTTCAATTATGATGGCGGGTCCAATTTCCAGGTCGTCTCGGACGGCAAGTCCGTGATCCTGGAAAATCCGCGCATGAAGACGGTCGATCTCTACTCCCTCGGCCAGACCCCGCTGAAACTGCTGCTCGACGAGCGGATCGATCTTTCGGGTGGCAAGGTGCAGAGCATCCAGGAAGAGTCCGACCTGACCACCATCAAGCTTGCCGACAAATCCGTCTTCGGCAACTCAACCATCACCATGATGTTCGACCCGGCGAGCTACGAGCTGAAGCAGTGGACGATCACCGACGCGCAGGGCAAGGATACGACGGTCATGATCTTCAACGTCCAGCAGGGCGTGAAAATCGATCCCAAGACCTTCAACATCAACTACAACCGCGTGCGCACCATGAACCAGGTGAAGAGCAACCGCTGAGGCTTTCGGCGCGGCACAGGTCTGACGAACGGGTGGCCATGCCACCCGTTTTCACATGCGGATCCCACACTTCTGTTCGAATCGCGCGCCCGCCCTTGTCTTGGTGGCGTCGCGCTGGCACTTTCCGCCCGCCTTCAAATGCGGGATGACATGTCTTTCAAGATCGCCACCTGGAACATCAATTCGGTTCGCCTGCGCATGCCGCTGGTGGAGCGCTTCCTCGCCGAACATGCGCCGGACGTGCTCTGCCTGCAGGAAACCAAATGCCCCGACGATCTCTTTCCGCTGAAGGCGTTCAGGGCGGCTGGCTACGAGTATATCGAGTTCCACGGGCAGAAGGGCTATCACGGCGTCGCCACGGTTGCCCGCCGACCGCTCGAACTGATCGAGAAGCGCGAATATTGCGCCAAGGGCGACTGCCGGCACCTGTCGGTCAGGCTGGAAGCCGGCGGCAAGCGCGTGATGATCCATAATTTCTACGTCCCGGCCGGCGGCGACGAGCCGGACCCCGAGATCAACTGGAAGTTCCGCCACAAGCTTGATTTCGTCGAGGAGATGCGCCTGCTTCGCGCCGATATCCCCGAGGCGGACGCCTCCATCCTTGTCGGCGACCTGAATATCGCGCCGCTCGAAAACGATGTCTGGTCGCACAAGCAGCTGCTCAAGATCGTCAGCCACACGCCGGTCGAGACGGAGGGGCTGGAATCGATGCGGACCGGCGGCGGCTGGACCGACCTGATGCGCCATCACATCCCCGCCGACCAGAAAATCTACACCTGGTGGAGCTACCGCGCCGCCGACTGGGCCGCATCCAATCGCGGCCGCCGGCTCGACCACATCTGGGGCTCGGCGAACCTCGCACCACTGCTCCGCGATGTGACCGTGCTGCGCGAGGCGCGCGGCTGGGACCGCCCCTCCGACCATGTGCCCGTGATGGCCACCTTCGCGCTGGAATAACCGTCGAGCGCTACGCGGCGCCGCCGCCCGGAATCTGCGCGGCGGAGCGGATGAGCCGCGCCACCTCGCCGCGAAGCCGCACGAATTCGGCAAGCTCCTTGGTTGCGATCTGGTCGCGCGGGCGCGGCAAGGGCACGTCGATCTCGGCGATCACCCGCGACGGCGACTTGCAAAGGACCAGCACGCGGTCCGACAGATAGACGCTCTCGTCGATATCGTGCGTCACGAAGATGGTCGTCATCCCGAAGCGGTTGTGAACGTCCAGGATGACATCCTCGAGATCGGAGCGCGTCTGCGCATCCACCGAGGCGAAGGGCTCATCCATCAAAAGGACGCGCGGACGATAGGCGATGGCGCGGGCGATCGCGACGCGCTGCTGCATGCCGCCCGAAAGCTGCCACGGATAATGGTTCTCGAAGCCCTTCAGGCCCACGGCTTCCAGCGCCTCGGCGGCGCGGCCGAGCTTTTCGCCCTTCGGGATGTCGCGTTGGTCGATGAGCGGGAAGAGTACGTTCCGCTGCACCGTCATCCATGGAAAGAGCGAGCGCCCATAGTCCTGGAACACCAGCGCCAGTTCCTTCGGCACACCGTCGATCTCGCGGCCGCCCAGGGTCAGCCGGCCCGACGTGACGGAGGCGAGGCCCGACAGGCTGCGCAGCAGGGTGGTCTTGCCGCAGCCGGAAGGGCCGACGATGGAGACGAACTCGCCATCGCTGACGGAGAATGAAACCCCGCCCAGCGCAAGGTTGGCGTTCTCGCCACGCCCATACTGGAAGTGGACGTCGTCGACCGTCATCAGCACATGGCTCTCGGCCTTGTCGCGCGCCATGGGCCGATCCTGCGTTCTTCCCAGCATCAGACGTTTCCTCCCTGCATTCCGCGGTGCCATCTCAGCACCCGCGATTCCATGAGTCCCAGCGCGATGCTGAGCAGATTGCCCAGGACGCCCAGCGCCAGGACGCCGGCCCACATGTCCATGATGCGGAAGGTGCGCTGGGACAGGATGGTGAAATAGCCGAGGCCGGAATTGGCGACATACATTTCAGCCACCACCATGACCGCCAGCGCGACCGCGAGGCCGAAGCGCAGGCTGGCGAAGATGGTCGGCGCAGCACTTGGCAGGATCACGCTGAAGATCTGCCGGGTCCGCGAAATGCCGAAGACGCGGCAGCAGTCGAGCTGAAGCGGCACCACCGATCTGACGCCGTCGATCGTGTTGATCGTGACATAGCTGAACAGCGCCACGACGATCAGGCCTATCTTCATCGCATCGTCGATGCCCAGGAAGATGACGAACATCGGCAGCAGCGCCGTCTTGGGAATGCCGCGGAAGAAATGGATCAGCGGCTCCACATAGGCGCCGGCGCGCGGCAGGAAACCGATCAGCACGCCGATGGCGATGCCGACCACCGAGCCGAGCGAGAAGCCGAGCAATGTGCGGTAGAGGCTGATGCCGATATCCCTGATCGCCGCCGGCGTCAGGAAGAGCGACGACGCCGGGCCGCTCAGCCAGAGCTGCTGGGCGCGCATGGCGATGGCGCTGATCGGCGGGAAGAACATCACGTTCATCGAGCGCGCGGCGATTTCCCATGCCAAGAAGAAGGCCGCCAGCACCAGCAACTGGTTGAGCAGCCGCCGCCATCCGCGCGTTGACGCTACCGGCCGCGCCGCCGGCGCGCCTGTCCGTTGCGGCGCTGCGATTGCGATCTGCGTCATGCCGCCCCCCTCACCGAAACATGCCAGCCGAAGAGCACACGCCCGCCCTGCGCCAGCAGCCAGTTGATCGCCCAGCCAAGCAGGCCGAGCACGACGAGGCCGCCATAGAGATAGTGCGCGCTGCCGTAGGATTCGCCGACCTTGACCAGCCAGGCGCCGACACCGCCGCCCCCGCCGACGAGGATTTCGAGGCCGATCGCCATCAGCAGCGCGATCGTCGCGCCGAGGCGGATGCCCGTATAGGCAAGCGGCAGCGCACTCGGAAAGGCCACGCTCCAGATGATGCGCAGCCTGCCCATGCCGAAGCTGCGCGCCGTTTCCCTGGCGATCTTGTCGGTCGCATGGACGCCGTAGATCGTATTGAAGATGACCGGCCAGCAGGCCGAGAACATGATCAGTATGATCTTCATCTTGTCGCCGCTGCCCATGGCGAGGATGGCCACCGGCACCAGCGCGACCGAGGGGATCGGCCGGATGAAGTCGATGAGGATGCGCGAGGCTTCGTAGGCCTTGTCTGAAATGCCCAGAAGAAGGCCGATCGGCACGGCGACGAGCACGGTCGCCACAAGACCGAGCGCGGCGACACGCAGCGTGTCGAGCAATGCGCCGAGAAATTCGCCATCCGTGAAGAGTTCGAGGCTCGCCATCAGCGAGGTCGAGAAGCGCGGCAGATATTGCGGCGAGATGAATTCCGCCCGGGTGACCAGCTCCATGACCGCGAAAAGGATCAGGAACCCCACCGCGCCGCGCATGGCACGGCCGGCCGGCGACATGCGGCCGGCCGGAACGGATCGCTTGCTTTCCTCAGGCGCTGGCATGGCGCGGGGCCGCCTGCTTGACGGATTCGGCATGGTCCTCATGCGCCTTCAGCCGGTCCTTGAGCATCTGCACATCCACCTTTCGCGGCTGCACGCCATTGGCGACCGCCAGCGCCGCAGCCGTGCCGGCGACCTGTCCGAGGCCGAGCGCCGCACCAGCGCTGCGCACCGAGGCGAGGCCGACATGGTCGGCCGAGATGCAGCGGCCGGCAACCAGAAGCCCGTCCACGTCGCGCGGCACGAGGCAGCGATAGGGCACTTCATAGGGCTTTTCCAGCCAGATCACCTTGGTCTGATGCTTGCCGTTCGGATCGTGCATGCTCACCGCGCCGGAGGTGCGCAGCACGCCGTCGGGGAACTTGGCGGCCGATGTCACATCCTCGCCGGTCAGCACATATTCGCCGACGAGCCGCCGCGTCTCGCGCGTGCCGGCCTGCACGCCCGTCTCGATCAGATAGGCATTCTCGAATCCGGGTATGCGCTTGCGCAGCATCGCCAGCGCCGGCAGTACCTGCTTGCGGCCCTCCAGTTCGGACCGCGTCAGCGACCATGGATCGGTCGCATCGATCTTGGTCGTGTGCAGCATGTTCATGATCACTTCATTGTTCTGCAGGGTGAAGTGAATCGCCAGCCGGTCCATGCCGGGCGCATATTCACCCGCCTCCACCGCTTCCTTGACCTGCTCGTAATAGCCCGACAGCGTCGTCGGGATCATGTTGCCGTCGAGCTTGGTATTGATGTTCTCCGGATGCTGGCGCGCATAGGACAGGATGTCGTCGCGATCCACGCCGCCGATCTTGAACATGATCGTGGTCGGCTGCAATTCGCCGGCAAGGCCGCCCTTCTCATAGGCGGCACCGGCGGAGCCGAAGACGTCGCCGTCGCCGCTGGCATCGATGACGACCTTTGCGGGAATGTAGTGAAGGCCGTTCTTCACCGCGACGACGATACCGTCGACCGTGTTGCCGGTCACGCGCGTCTCGACGAACTGCGCGTGAAAGAGGATCTCGGCGCCGGCCTCGGTGACGAGCTCGGCGGCGACGTGCTTGAGGATTTCCTTGTCGTAGGGCGTGGCGCCCGTCCAGCCGTCAGGCACCAGGCCGACCGAGCCGCCATATCTGCTCATACGCTCGATCGCCTCGTCGGGAATGCCGAATATCTGCTGCTCGCGCGTCTTGGAGGTGTAGAGGCCGCCGAACCCGCCTAGCATGACGCCTGCCGCCGTGCCGCCCAGAAATCCGTAGCGCTCCACCAGGAGCGTGCGCGCACCGCCGCGCGCCGCGGCCACCGCCGAAACCCAGCCGGCCGACCCGCCGCCCACCACCACGACATCCCATCGCTCGTGAATGGCTGAAATGGCTGTGTGCATGGTATTCTCTCCAGGGTCGCGCCTGCTACAGGCGCAATAAAGGGATGCGGGGACGGCCGCCCCGCATGAAGCGTTTTTGCGAAGGTCGCCTTGCCTATTGATAGATGGTCGCGAAGGTGAGATTGCCCTCGCCCACCTTCATGGCACTATCCAGCAGCCCCGCCTCGAACATCCGGTCCGCAAGGTCCTGGATGCGCTGCGGCTCGCTCTTTGCCGGGGTCGAAGGCTGAGGCAGGCGATTGACCACATCCAGGTCGAGCTTGCTGACCTTGATGTAATAGTCGCGAAGCTTGTCCGGGTTCGCCAACCCATCTTCCACCGCGCGCATATAGGCCGCGACGAAACGGTGGAACTTGTCGGGATCAGCCTCATAGGCCGCCCGCGTGGCGTAATAGGCTCCCTGTGGCAGCCCCTCCAGCCCGAGATCGGCAAAGTCGGCGATGGTGCGCACATTCTGCGTCTGCCGCGCCGTATCGAGGAACGTGCCCGGCAGATGCGCCATGTCGATATTGCCGCGCTGCAGCGCCGGTCCGAGACCGGGTAGCGCGATCTCGACAATGTCGACATCGGCTGCCGTGAGGCCGCCCTTCTCAAGCAGCGCATCGATGGCGAAGCGGCCCGAGCCGATCAGGTTGAAGACGCCGATGCGCTTTCCGCGCAGGTCCTTGGGCTTCTTGATCGGCGAATCCGGTGGCACCACGAACTGATGCACGCCGTCGCGCATGCGGCTCGTCTCGGCCAGGAAGACCAATGGCAGTCCGCCCGCCGCCGCCTGCAGCGCGGCGGAATGTTCGGTGGACAGGATATCGACCTCGCCCGCCACGGCCTGCGCATAGGGGCCCGTGGTGTAGGTCGCCGAGGTTACGTCGAGCCCGGCCTCTTTGAAATAGCCTGCCTCCTGCGCCATGAAGAAGGGCAGAGTCGCGGTGCCGGAACCGATGTAGGAAACATGGAGCTTGGCCTCCTCGGCGGCAGCAGCCGACACGATACGCGCCCCGCCGAGATCGATGCTTGCCGCGACGGCCAGCGCCGCAATACCCGTCAGCAATCCGCGCCGCCCGAGGCGCGCGTTGAAACGCATGGTCATCAGTTTGCTTCCTCCACGAAGACGGCTCACCGCGCCATGACGCGGCCTCTCCCATGCGAGAAGGAAAACATGAACTCGCGATCAGGGCAACAGAAATTCCACGATACGGAAAAATATTTCCATTTTACGTTGGGTCTGGCTTGCGCCGGCCGGGCTGCGGCGCTTCCGGAAGCGATATCTGCCGGCTGAATTCGGCAGCCGCCGCCTGGAGCACCGGTATGGCCTGCTCGACCGCCGCCTCGGTGAGGCGCTCGACCGGCCCGATGATGGAGATGGCCATCGGCGAGATGAGCGAGCCGGGAATCGGCACCGCCAGCGCGCGGATGCCCACTTCCCGCTCGCTGTCGGCAATGGCGTAGCCGCGCTGCCTTATCTCCACGAGCTGGGCCAGCAGGGCGCCTTCGGAGGTAACCGTGAACTCCGTGGCTTTCGGCAGTCCGGCGCGGCGGACAATATCCCTCACCTCCTGCACCGGGAGCGAAGCCAGTATGGCTTTTCCCACCGACGTGCTGTGAAGCTCCACCCGGCGGCCGAGCTCGACGGATGTGCGCGTCGTATGCATCGACGGCACATGGGCGAGATATTCCGCCCTGTCGCCGGAAAGCACCGCCATGGTCGCGCTCTGCTCCAGCTCGTCGACCAGCCGCAGCAACAGGGTACGCGCCTCCGCGCCCAGCAGCGCATTGACCGACAGGCCGAGCGAGAGCAGGCGCGAACCCAGCGCGTAGTGGCGGTTGGAGAGCCGCCTTATATAGCCGCGATCCGCCAGCGTCTTGAGAAGACGGTGCGCGGTCGGCAACGGAATGTCACAGGCCTCTGCCACCTCGCCGATCGCCATATGGCCGCGATGGCGCGAGATCATCTCCAGCATGTCCAGGGCCCTGTTGAGGGACTGGACGTTCCCATTGGCACTCACGGCACACTCCGTTCCAGACGCTGAGCCACCCCGCCGCGACAGTCACCGCCGCGCAAGGGAACCGCGCTTGTCTCATACTCCTTGCCGATGAGCAAAATAAGCGCCTGGGGCAAAGCCATCTTCATGCGAACCCGCTTGTCAGGCGCAATGGACCATGCGTGTCGCAAGGTTTGCTCGACCTCATTAATTAACTGGTTGATTATTTTTTTGACAGGGCTATCGTTCCCTAGAGGGAGGAGCTCAGGAGGAAGAAAGCCGATTCCAGGCTCGCCCCGATCCGGCAATGCACGAAGACATATTCCGGTGAATTGCAAATGGAAATTTTCTGCTTTCCGGAAAAGCCAAGTCAGGAGGAGTGAATGGCGAAGTATATTCTTTCAGATCCGAATTTCAGCGACGGCACCCGCAAGGATGTCATCGAGAAGATTGTTGGCGAATTCCGGGATCGCCCTGGCGTAAAGCTTATTGGATATGAGCCAGATGCCGACTTCGATCGCCTGCCATGTGAACTGCTCGGACGGCCGGAGGCGATGCGGGAGGCATTGCTCGCGGCGGCCGCCAAGGCCTACGAACTGATCGACATGGAGAAGCAGCACGGCCGTCATCCGCGCATCGGCGCGGTCGATACGATCGAGGTCTATCCCGCTAAGGACATGACGATCGAGGAGTGCCGCGAATTTGCCGAAGACCTCGGCAACGAGCTCTACAAGCGCCACGGCGTGCCGATCTACTTTACCGGGAAGAACGCCCGCAAGCCGGAGAATGAGGGCCTCACCTTCATCCGCAAGGGCAATTATGAAGGCCTCCGCGAGGCGGTGCTGACCGATCCGTCGCGGGCGCCGGATCTCGGGCCCGCCAAGCTCCACCCGACCGCAGGCGCCACGATCGTCGGTGCGCTGGAGGAACATGACGCCTATTTCAACGTCATTCTCGACACGACCGATCTGTCGATCGCCAAGAAGCTTGCCAGCATCGTTCGCGGCAGGACCGGTGGCTTCACCAATATCCAGGGCGTGATCGGCCTGCCGCAGACCCATCGCCGCACCGGCAAGGAGTGCACCATCGTCTCCTGCGAGGTCAGCAATCCGCTCAAGACGCCGCTGCACCGGATCTACAACCTGCTGAAATCCGAGGCCGCACGCTACGGCGTGAACGTGATCGGCGGGCAGGTCTGTGGAACGATCGCGGCGGAAGTCCTGGTACAGACGGCGGAATGGTATCTGCAGCTCGAGGCGATCAACGGGCCCTGGGACTACAAGACCCAGATCCTGGAGAACCATCTGCTGGAGCTCGAGTCCTGACACCGGGCCCTTGAGCTTTCCGTTCACGGCAGCCAGGAGGAGCCATAATCCCGGAAGGCGCGGAGAAGGAGGAGGTCCGCTCCGCGCTTGTCCCGGAAAACAGGTTGGCCTGCCACGAAACGGAAAGGATCGAAGGAGTTCTGCCCGGTACTGACAAGTAACGATAACCTCTGGGAGGAGGGTTACATGAGTGTGGAACTGGACGCCAATCTGGCAGGCCTGCAAAGCCACGCCAGCGACAATGGAATGGTGCGCGCCGTCAGCTGGTGGCAGGTGGTTTTCATCGCGCTCGGTGCATGCGCGCTGGTAATGTTCAGTCTCGGAGGAATTTCCGCTGTCACCGGAACCATCTCTCCGCTTGTCTGGGCAACGTCCGCCTTCATCGGGCTGATAGCCACCTTCGCCTATGCCGAGATGGCGGCGATGATGCCCAACAAATCGGGCGGAACCGCGAATTACGGAGCGACCGCGTGGATCCGGAGCGTCAAGTTCGTCGCGCCGATGTCCGTCTGGGGTAACTGGATCGCCTATAGTCCGATTCTCGCCATCGGCTCCGGTCTGGGAGCCGGCTACCTTCTTTCCATCTTCATCCCGCCGGGTCACTACCTGACGAGTTGGGAACTGACGCTCGTCGATCTCAGCGCGATCAAGTCGGGCCTCACCATCCGCCTCAACATGCAGTTCATCGTCGGCACCATCATCATGCTGGTGATATGGACCGTCCAGCATGCGGGAATCTTGAGGACGGCATATGTCCAGATCATCCTGACGCTTGGCGGACTTCTTCCCCTGGTGCTGGCCTGCTTCCTGCCGCTGATCGGCGGCAAGGTGGACCTGGATAATTTCTCGCCCTTCGTGCCGCTGAGCGGCGCATGGGACCATGAAGGCTGGAAGCTCTTCATCGGCGGATTGTTTCTGGCTGCCTGGTCGGCATACGCCGCCGAGAATGCCGTCTGCTACATGAGCGAGATGCGCGATCCGAAACGCGGTGGGCCAAAGGCGATCATCTGGACGGGTGTCATCTGCCTGGCGGTCTATTCCATCGTGCCCTTCGTATTCCAGGGTGGCCTGGGAACCGAAGGCATGCTGTCGCCGGGGATCCTGAGCGGGGAAGGCGTCGGCGCCGCCTTTGCCGGCCTGATCGGCGCGGGCTCGTTCTTCACCAAATTGCTGGTCGTGATGCTGACCTTCAGCCTTCTCCTTGGAGTGATGACGGCGATGGCGGACTCGGCCAGAACCCTCTATCAGGGCGCCCATGACGGCTGGTTCCCGAAATATCTGGACCAGCTCAACGAGCACGGCGTTCCCACCCGCGCGATGTGGGTGGATCTCATATTCAACGCCTTCCTTCTGCTCATGTCCGATTATCTGTTCGTGCTTGCTGTTTCGGCCGTGAACTATCTGATGTTTCACATGCTCAACATGAGCTCGATATGGATTCACCGCCTCGACAATCCGCGTTCGGCAAGACCCTATCGCGCGCCGACCTTCATCTTGATCGTCGTGGGGTGCCTGTCATACGTGAACGCCTTTTTCATCGGCGCCGGCGCCAATCTGTGGGGCAATGGCGTCATCCTTCTCGGCCTTGCCGTCCTGTTCGCCTCCGTGCCGGTCTTTCTCTACCGACATTATGTGACCGACGGCGGCAAGTTCCCCGATCATATGCTGTCCGACCTGATCCCGCCCGGCGAGACCGCGCTGACCCCGACCCGGTCAGGCATTCTCCCCTATCTCGCGCTCGCCGGTAATGCGCTCGCTATATTGGCCGGGTACATGATCTTCTGGGGCTTCTGATCGCAACACCTTCGTGACGCTGAAGTGGAGATGAGAATGCTTGTCAAAAAATCGATCGAAGAATTCAGCCGGGTGCTGGCCTCGAATGCCCCGGCCCCGGGGGGCGGCAGCGTCGCCGCCCTTTCGGGCGCGCTCGGCGCGGACCTCGTTGCCATGGTCTGCAATCTGAGCATCGGCAAGGAGGGTTACGAGGCTTTCGAGAAGGAGCTTTCGGATACCTTGCCGAAGGCGCAGGCCCTGTCGAAGTCGCTGCTGGAAAGGGTCGATCTCGACACCGAAGCCTTCAATGGCGTGATGGCGGCGTTCAAGCTGCCCAAGGCGACCGACGACGAGAAGAAAGCGCGCACGGCAGCGATCCAGGCCGGCTACAAGGAGGCGATCCAGTCGCCCCTCGACATCGCGCGCGAATGCGTGGCCGTGCTGCATCTGGCAGCCAGCCTGCTGGGCAAGTCCAACACCAATGCCCTGAGCGACCTTGGCGTCGCAGCCCAGCAGGCCTATGCGGGCCTCGAAGGCGCCATCATGAATGTCAGGATCAACCTGCCGTCGATCAAGGATGCGGATTTCGTGACGGCGACGAAAGCCGACATCGCATCCCTCCTGCAGGAGGGCAAGAAGAGCGCCGACACCACCTATGCCCATGTGTCTCAGAACCTAAGCTGAGCGCTTCATCCAACTTCATCCGACTGCCTGCGGCCTGAAATGCCGGGTGTCCCCGGTCGCGGGCGGTCGACAATCCCTATGGACGGAAAACAGACCATGGCCGAATACAAGTCCGACATTGAGATTGCGCGTGGTGCGCAGAAGCAGCCGATTATGGAGATTGGCGCGAAGCTTGGGATACCTTCCGAGCATTTGCTGCCCTACGGCCATGACAAGG